>Ga0182749_1000044_pt1 | contig 186946 bp, 175 predicted proteins | sample eDN3rd37CKraftMG_FD_128875 | JGI IMG/M metagenome (GOLD analysis project Ga0182749, IMG submission 128875) | Enriched Miracle-Growth compost microbial communities from Emeryville, California, USA - eDNA 3rd pass 37_C Kraft MG (version 2) (version 2) ...
CGTTCGTCTGTGAAAGTAGGTCATCGTCAGGCTCTTATCCCCAAAACCCCTCGCCCGTGTGGACGAGGGGTTTTGCTTTTAGGCCGCGCACCACGGACCCGCCCCTGCTCGCGCCACGGGGCAGATGAAAGGGCCGGGCGTCAGCGGCCCAGCGGCTCGCCCCGGTCCCTGAGCGTGGAGATAAGGCCGTAACTTTCCGGCCTTCGGTGCTTGGCGAAATTGAAAATGTTCTGCCGGAATCCTTCACCCAGCGTCAAATCGATTTTCGCGACAATCACTTCATCGGCTTCCGACACCGTCTGCGCCACGATCTCCCCTGTCGGCGCGACGATCGCCGATCCTCCAAACATATGGAACCCGTCCTCGGCACCGCATTTCGCTGCCGCGCCGATCCACATCGAGTTGTGGTAGGCCCCTGCCTGGAGCGTCAGCCTATGATGGAACATTCTCAGATGTGCCGGCTCGTTCCAGTGGATGTTGGTGGTGGGCGTGTTATACCCGAGCAAAGCGATGTCGGCGCTTTGCAGTGCCATGACGCGGAAGGTTTCCGGCCATCGGCGGTCGTTGCAGATGCACATGCCGATGTTGGCACCCATTGATGGCCAGACCGGAAAATCGAGGTTGCCCGGTTCGAAGTATCTCAGCTCCAGATGTTGGAACGGAGCGTCGGTCAAGTGGTTGTCATGGCCGGGAATGTGCACCTTGCGGTATTTCCCCACGATCGTGCCTCGCCTGTCGACGAGCACCGACGAATTGAAGCGACGGCCCTCGGCGGTCAATTCGGCGTAGCCCAGGCTGAAGCCCATTTCCAGGCGCCGGGCTTCGTCGAACAGAGGCATTACTGTGTCGTTGGGCATCTCCGTTTCGAAGAATCGTTCCACCGCTTCGTCGATTTCCATCCAATAACGGGGAAAGAAGGTAGTCAGCGCCAGCTCCGGAAACACCACGAGGTCGGCGCCGATTGCCTTCGCTTCCCGAAGCAGCGCCACCAGGCGCGCTACGACCTCGGTCCGGCTGTCCGTCAGGTGTACGGGTCCCATTTGGCCCACTGCCAGTGTCACGAACCGAGACATGGTCAGTTCACCTTGATGTTCGCGGTCTTTACGATGCGTGCCCAGCGCTCCACTTCGGATTCGGTGAAGGCGCCGAGTTGCTCCGGATTCATATACACGGCTTCCGCGCCGAGCTCCGTCGCCTTGCGCTGGAACTCGGGCTTGGCGATGATCTTGCGGATTTCCTCGGAAATACGGTCGGCGGCCGCCTTCGGTGCCTGGGCGCTCATGTAGAGTGCGAACCAGCTTGACGTGCCGAAGCCCTCCAGGCCGAGTTCGCTGCTGGTGGGCACATCCGGAAACGCGGCTTGCCGTTCCTTCGACGTGAACAACAGGGCGCGCAGGCCGCCGCTCTGGATGTGCGGAACCAGCGGGGGCATCGAGACCAGGACGAGATCCACCTGGCCGCCCATCAAGTCCACGAGTATCGGCCCGGTTCCTTTATACGGGATATGGGTCATCTGGATATGCACCAGGCTCTGGAGGAGTTCCATGCCCACGTGCGCGACGGACCCGGTGCCCGCGGATCCGTAATTCAGTTTGCCGGGGTTGGCCTTGGCATAATCGACCAAGTCCTGGAAGGTCTTGACCTGCGTCAGGGAAGATCGCACGGCCAGGACCTCCGGGGCCATGTAGACCAATGCGACGGGGCGAAAGTCCTTGATGGGATCGTACGGCAGCTTCACCAGGTTGGGCGCGATGACATGGAAGCCCGAGAAGGCCATGTACAGCTTGTAGCCGTCGGGCTTGGACGCGAGCACGTTCTGTGCCCCGACTATCCCGTATGCGCCGCCGCGATTCTCGACGACGACTGGTTGTCCGAGCGCCTTGCCCAGGTCGTCGACCAGGGCTCGGGCGGCCAGATCCGTGGTGCCGCCCGGCGGCGCCGGCACGACGATGGTCAGCGGCTGGCTAGGGTACTCGTCTGCGGCTGCCCACGAGCTGCCGCACAGTGCGGCCAGCAGCGAAAGCGCCAGGCGCACGGCGCCGATCCGGGCAACGAGAGCAAAGGTCGTCATTTTTTTCCCCTTGAAGTATTGATCTGTCGATATCTCAGATGGATTCGATGAGAACGGCCAGCGCACTGCCGGCGTGCGTTTTGCCGAAGGAACGGTGCGACCAGATCCAGCCGTCGCTGTTGAAATGGAGCGTGATCGGTTCAAGCTCGGGACGCAGCAGCCGGTGCAGCCTTCCCGCGATCTGCCCTTTCGAAACACGGTCCATAACCTTGAAGGCCGGTTCGAAATAGCCGTCGTCGGGACTGATGACATAGCTATCGTGGCCAAGGATCTTCGTGATGCGGCTTTTTTGCGGCGCGGGAGCCTGTGCGTTCGGCAGGGCGCCGAGCATTTTGAGCACGCGATTCACGCCGTCACGACACAGCTTCACGCCTTCCGGAGAGATCCAGCCGCCAATGCCCATTTCAGCCGAGATGCCGGGAATGCCGCACAGCCCCGCAGCAGCGACGGGCGTGCGGCCGTGTCCGATGTGCGAGGCAACCACCGTGGTCGGCGCGCCGAAGACGCGCGCCATTTCCGCGCTCTTGGCCGAGATCGGCGAATCCATGCCGTCGCTCGGAAATAGCAGGGTGCTGTGTTCGATGACGAGCGAGCTGCCGCCAGCATGCAGGTCCATGTAATAGTCGGCCAGCGGAAAGAGCACCTGGTGGATATAGGCGGTAATCTGCTCTGTGGGCGAGCCGAAGTGCTGGCCGGGAAAGTCCCGTGCCATGTTGCGGTGATCGATCGGCGACGTGCGTGCGCCCCTGCCGATTGCAGGGGCATTGGCGCATGGCATGATGATCAGTCGACCGCGGACTTCTTCCGGTCGTACGCCGCGGATGAGATCTCCGAGGACGATCGGCCCTTCGTATTCGTCGCCGTGCACACCGCCGGTGAGCAACACCGTTGGCCCTTCGCCGTTGGCGACGACCGCCAGCGGTATGGGTATGAAGCCATAGGCATCGTCATCGGGGGAGTATGGAAGATTCACCGTGCCGATCTGCTTGCCCGGCTTGTCGAAATCGATATTGGTCCAGATTGTCGTATCCATGGGGACTCTCAAGGTTGGGTTTCGACCGGGCGAAAGACGGCGATCCGTTGGGCCGGACCGTGGCGTACGAATTCGACGGCCGCGGGTTTGCCGATGAGTTCGGCGTCCTGGAATGGCTCGGCCAGGAGCTGGGCGTACATCAGTGCGCCTTCCTCCAGTTCGACGGCGGCGAACAGATAAGGCGCTTCGGCGTTGAAGCCGTCATGGTGGGTGCGGTGGATGGTCGTGCAGGACACGATGCGGGCACGGCCGCTGGCCTCGATCCAGGAGAGGCTGTCGGCATGGCAATGGGGGCAAGCCACCCGTGGATAGAACACGGCACGGCCGCATTGGGGGTTGTCGCAGCGCTGGATCAGCAGCCGTTCCTCGTTGCAGCCTTGCCAGAATGGATGGCTGAGTTCGTCGATATGCGGTTGAGGCTTGAGCACCGGGTTCTCCTTTTCAATCGATTCGTTCGAGAATCGCGGCGCTCGAGCAGAGGCCGCGCCCGTATGCCACCATGCCGTAGCCGGACACGACGCATGGCCGCGTGTGTGAAACCTGCCGCGCGCCGGCGCGCCCCATCAACTGGGCGACGGCCTCGTAGAGCCCGATCATGCCGCCGCTCGCGCCGGCCTGGCCGGCCGAGAGCTGGCCCCCGCCGGTATTGACGGGAAAGTCGCCATGCGTCGTCAGGTCATGCTCGCGCACGAAGCGCGCCGCACCTCCGGCATGGGCAAGGCCCAGGCCTTCGAGCTGGACGAACGCCATGACCGGGTAGTCGTCGTAGACCTGCGCGAAACCGATCTGGCCGGGCTCGACGCCTGCACGCGCATACAGCCGCTCGGCCAGGCCGGACCAGCCGCCCGGTACGGCGTATGGGTCATTCGCCGGGAAATTGTGGATTTCCTCGGCCGCCAGGATCCGTACGGCAGGACCGTTCAGCCGATGCGCGATGCGTTCGGACACCAGGACGACGGCATCGGCGCCGATACAGGGCATCACGCAGTCGTACAGGTGCAGTGGATCGGCGATCGGCTTGGCGTTCAGGTAGGCCTCCATCGTCAGCGGCTGGCGCAGCAGCGCGTTGGGATTGCGGCCCGCGTTGTCGCGCAGCGCGATGCAGAATCTGCCGAAGTCCTCGCGGGACGCGCCGTGCCGTTCCATGTAGAGCCGCGTGTGCAGCGCGAACATGCCGTTGGCGCCGCCGAATCCCTGGGGCGACATGTATTCGCGCACGGAACCGTTGAAATGATCGAGTGTCGCATTGTGGCCCGCGACGTCGAAGGCGTCGGCTGCCGCCACGACGACGACGTCGCAGGCACCATCGCGGATGGCGCGTGCGGCATGCGCCATGCCGATGATTCCGGAGGCGCCGCCGTACAGTCCCTGGAACAGGAAACGTGCTTCTATTCCGAAGTGCTCGGCGACCGTCGCGGCGTTGTCTGGCGGCAGAAGAAAGCAGGTAATGGCCAAGCCATCGACCGAGTGCCAATCCAGGCCCGCGTCGGTAAGGGCGGCTGTGCCGGCTTCGTAGAGCAGGCGCTGCACGTTCCGGCCGGGACGTTTCGAATACACGGCCTGGCCCGCGCCCACGATGCGTACGCCGTCGAAGATGCCGGTCTTCATACCACCCCCTGCGCGACGAGTGCGGCGAGTTCCGCCTCGCTGAGCCCCAACTCTTGCACGAAGATCAGGTGATTGTCGGCGCCAAGCGCCTTGCCGGCATGCCGGACCTCGCCGGGGGTGCCGACGAAGCGGGGCGTGACCCCTTGCATGCGCACGGTGCCGAAATCGTCGTCGGGCACTTCGACGATATTGGCGCGGGCCGCGTAGTGCGGATCCTTGAAGATATCGCCGATGTCGAGGACGGGCCCGGCGACCACGTCGGCTGCCTCGAACAAGCGCATGATGTCGTCGCAGTCACGCGCGGTGAACCATTGCGCCAGAAGGGTATCGAGCTCTGTGTCATGTTCGCACCGGGATGCGTTGGTTAGGAAGCGTGGATCGTCGATCAGTCCGGGCATGCCCATCGTGGTGGCCAGGCGCTCGAAGGTGCGTTGCGAACTGGCGGAAATACCTATCCAGCGGCCATCCTTCGTACGGTACGTGTTGCGGGGCGAGTCCTCAGCCAGGCGATTGCCCAGCCGTTGCTTGACAATGCCAAGCTGGTCGAAGCCGATCACCTGCGCCTCGACCAGGCGGAACAGTGGCTCGTACAGGCTGACGTCGACCTGCTGCCCTTTGCCCCCGTCATGGTCGCGGCGGTAGATCGCCATCATGGCCGCCATGGCCGCGAAAGTCGATGCGACCGAATCCGCCATGGGGAAACCGGGCAGGGTAGGGGGCTTGTCCGGGAAGCCGGTGAAGGACGGAATGCCGGAGAACGCTTCCGCGATCGTGCCGTAGCCGCCGCGTTGCGCGTAGGGACCTGTCTGGCCGAATCCGGACACGCGCACCATGACGAGGCCGGGATTGATGACGCTGAGCTCATCGAAGCCCAGGCCCCATTTTTCAAAGGTCCCCGGCTTGAAATTCTCGACCAGTATGTCCGCATCACGGACAAGCTCGCGAAACAATTCCTGGCCGCGCGGCTTGGACAGGGAAAGCGTGATCAGCCGCTTGTTTCTGCCGATCACCTTCCACCACAGTGACTGCCCGTCCTTGATAGGTGTCCAGTGACGCATCGAGTCACCCTCGCCGGGCAGTTCGATCTTGATGACATCGGCGCCGAAGTCGGCCAATTGCGTAGCGGCCAGCGGACCAGCGATCATATTGCCGGCATCGATGACACGTAGCCCTGCGAGCGGGCCTTTGGGAGGCACGAATTCGGGTGATTGATCGAAAACTGTCAAGAAGACCTCCTCTTTCGCTTGAAATTTCCGAAATTCGGAATTAAAATTTCCATTTTTTATTATTGTGCTGAGGCAATCAGAGTGTCAAGGATTTCGTAATGAATACGACGCCATCCCATTCGGAAGACATGCGCGGCGAGCGCGACCAGCCGCTGGACAGGGCCATGGCGATCCTGCGGGCGGTCAGCCAGGCTGCCGGGCCCAGTTCGCTGACCGACATTGCCACCGCTTGCGACCTGCCCGCACCGACGGTGCACCGCCTGGTGGCCCAGTTGGAGCAGCGTGGTTTTCTCAAGCGGCCGCCAGGCTCCAAGCGGCTGGTGGTGGGTCATGCGCTGGTGCAACTGGCTAACGACACGATCGAAGCCGCGGCGCGGAACGATCGGGCACGGCAGATCCTGATCTCGCTGGCCAACGACATCGGCGAGCATTGCCAGCTCGGTGTCCGGTCGGGCAATGACGTGTTGTACGTGGACGCGGCCCAGTCCGCCCGCTCGTCCGGACTGCAGTTCGAGCATGGCAAGCGCGCGCCGTTGTACTGCACGTCCATCGGCAAGCTCTTCCTGGCCGACATGCCGCCGGAAGACTTCGATGCCTGGTTGTCGCTCGCGCGGCTGGAGCCCCATACCGCGCATACGGCGACCACGGCGCAAGCGATGCGCACGCTGGTCGCGAAGGTCCGGGCCAGTGGATGGGCGACCAGCAACGAGGAGCTCGCTGCCGGCGTCGTCGGCTGCGCGGTGCCGGTGCGGGGCAGGAAATCGCTCTTGTTGGCCGGCTTGGGGATTTCTGTGCCGAGCGCACGCGTGGCATATGCCGAACTCGAGCGCTTCCGCGCGCCGATGGAAGCGGCTGCGGCCGAGATTTCAGCGGAGCTGATCCGAGCCAGCGGTTCCTGAGCATCCACCTGGCGGAAGACCAGGATGGCATCGTGCGACTGTGTCGAGGAGCGATCCTCGCCGTCCGCGCAGGCACCAGCTTGCGCTGGCGGGAGTGCCGGCAGCCCCGGAACTGCGCGGGTGGATCAGGGCCGTGGAATGCCCACGGCGCGCAGCAACTCGGCCGTTTCGAACAGGGGCAGGCCCATCACGCCGCTGTAGCTGCCGTCGATACGGGCCACGAAGCTGCCGGCCAGGCCCTGTATGCCGTAGGCGCCCGCCTTGCCCCAGGGCTCGCCGCTATCGCAGTAGCGTCCGATCTCTTCCGCAGACAGGGCGCGCAGGCGCACGCGGGTGACGGACAAGGCTTCGTGCATGCGCCCGGCATGCCCGACGATAACGGCCGTATGGACCTCATGTTCCGAATTGGAAAGGGCCGCCAGGATGCGGATCGCATCGTCGCGGTCGCGCGGCTTGCCCAGCACCTCGCCGCCGAGAATGACGACAGTGTCGGCGGCGAGCAAGGGCAGCGCCGGCATCTGCCGGCTGGCGATCCAGGCTTGCGCGCGCTGGGCTTTCTCGCGGGCGGTGCGGCGTACGTAGATCTCGGCCGGTTCGCCGGGCCATTGCGGCTCGTCCTCGCCTTCCGGCGCGGGCACCCGCAGGACTTCATGGGCGACGCCGATCTGAGCCAGCAGTTCCCGGCGGCGGGGGCTGGCGGAAGCCAGATACAGCAAAGGCGTCTCGCCGCACGCGCCTGGCGGGTGGCCGGCCTCCCCGGAGGCGACCCGGGCGGCGGAAGCGGAGTCAGGCACGATGGTAGGGATGTCCGTTCAGGATGCTCCAGGCCCGGTAGAGCTGTTCGGCCAGCAGCACCCGCACCAGCGGATGGGGCAGGGTCAGGGCGGACAGCCGCAGCCGCTGCTCGCAGGCCTGCTTGAGCGCATCGTCAAGGCCGTCGGGACCGCCGACCAGGAGCGCCACGTCGCGCCCGCTGCCGCGCCATTGCTCCAGGTGCCTGGACAGGCGCAGGGTATCCATGTCCTGTCCGCGCTCATCCAGCGCGACGCGCAAGGCTCCGGCCGGGATAGCGGCTTCTATGCGGCGCGCCTCGGCCGCCATCATCTGCACCGGCGTCTTGCCCGACGTGCGGGGTTCCGGCTTGATTTCGCGCAGGTCCAGCGCGCAATCCGCGGGCAGGCGCTTGGCGTAGTCGTCCCACGCGGCCTGCACCCAGGCGGGCATGCGCGTGCCGACCGCGGCGACGACCAGTTTCACGCCTAGCGGCCGGTGTCCGAATCGGCGCGGTGGCCGTGCGCCGCGCCGGCGCCGCGCCGGACGGGAGGCTTGCGCGCCGGGCTTCCGGGCAGGGCGTCGGGGCCCAGCGATTGCGGCAGCAGCTTGACCCGCACCGGCTTGCCGCCCCAGACTTCTTCCAGGTTGTAGTACTGGCGTATGGCCGGCTGCATGATGTGCACCACGATGTCGCCCAGGTCGACGAGCACCCATTCGCCGGTATCCTCGCCTTCGGTGGCCACGATATCGACATTCAGGGCACGGGCGCGGTCGGCCACGCTGGAGGCCAGGGCCCGGCTCTGGCGATTGGAAGTGGCGCTGGCGATGACCACCCGGTCGAACAGGCTGGTCAGGTGAGTCGTGTTGAAAACCCTGATGTCTTGCGCCTTGACGTCTTCGAGGGCGTCGATGACGCTGCGCTGCAGTTTCTGTATATCCATCTGGGAAATATACCTCGCTCAGGCCCGGTACAGGCGCCGGTTGCGTATGTAGTCGTCGACCGCCGGCGGCAGCATCCCGCTTACCGGCAACCCTTGCTCCAGCCGGCTACGGATTTCGGAAGCCGAAATGGCCATTTCCTCGAACGGCAGCTCGGTCAGGCGGCGCCCGTGGGTCTCCAGCCAGGCTTGCAGTTCGGGCGGGGGAACCAGTGGCGTGCCGGGACGATGGGCGACCGCGAGCTCGACGCGAGAGACGATTTCCTGCCAGTCCCGCCAGGTGCAGAAGTTCGCCAACTGGTCGGCGCCGAGCAGCCAGACGTAGCGTCCCGGCGGCAGGTTCCGCAGAGTGTCTATCGTGTAGGTCGGGCCGTCGCGCTCCAGTTCCATCGGATTGAGCGCCAGGCCGGGTTCGCCGGCGAGCGCCAGTTCGATCATGGCGCGGCGGTCGGAGGCCGAGGCGGCCAGCGGCCCGCGCTGCCAGGGCTGGCGCGCGGGGACCAACTGTACCTGCTCCAGCCCGAGTTCGCGCAACGCGTGGCGGGCAAGCGCCAGATGGGCCGCATGGATCGGGTCGAAACTGCCGCCCAGCAGGCCGATGCCCTTCACACCCAGTCCCGCGGGGAAAGATAGCCGTACAGCTCGGCTTCCGGCGTCCCTGGCTCCGGATGCCAGTCGTAGCGCCATCGGGCGCCGGGCGGCATGGACAGCAGGATCGATTCCGTGCGGCCGCCGGACTGCAGGCCGAACAGCGTGCCGCGGTCGTAGACGAGGTTGAACTCGACGTAGCGGCCGCGCCGGTAGGCCTGGAAATCCCGTTCGCGCTCGCCATAGGGCAGGCCGCGGCGGCGTTCGACGATGGGCATGTAGGCGTCCAGGAAGGCGTCTCCGACGGAGCGGAGGAGCGCGAAGGAGGCATCGAAGCCCGGCTCGTTGAGGTCGTCGAAGAAAATGCCGCCGATGCCCCGGGTTTCCTTGCGGTGCTTCAGGAAGAAATACTCGTCGCACCAGCGCTTGTAGCGCGGATAGTACTCGGCGCCGTGCGGCGCCAGCGCATCGCGGCAGGTGCGGTGGAAATGGGCGGCGTCCTCGGCGAACGGATAGTACGGCGTCAGGTCCATGCCGCCGCCGAACCAGAAGATGTCGGATCGGTCCTGCGCGGTGGCCTGCGCCACGAACATGCGCACGTTCATGTGCACGGTCGGCACATAGGGGTTGCGGGGATGCAGCACCATGGACAAGCCCATGGCCTGCCACGGCCGGCCAGCCAGCTCGGGCCTGTGCGCCGAGGCCGAGGGTGGCAGCGCCGCGCCCTGGACGTGGCTGAACAGCACGCCGGCTCGCTCGAGCAGCGAGCCGTTCTCGATCAGGCGGGACACCCCGCCTCCGCCTTCCGGCCGCTCCCAGGCGTCGGCCTGGAAGGCCTCGCCTCCGGCCTCTTCGAGCCGCGAGACGATGCGGGCCTGCAGGTCGGTGAAGTAGTCGCGGGCGCTGGGGATCGGCAGGGCGTCCATCGCGGCTCCCTAAACCCTGGCGGCCGGGGCCGGCCGCTTCAGTGCGCGCCAGCCGATGTCGCCGCGATACTGGCTGCCGTCGAAGCGGATGCCCTGGACTGTGTCATAGGCCCGTTCGCGCGCCATGCGCACGGAGTCTCCCAGCGCGGTGACGCACAGCACGCGCCCGCCCGACGTCTTGAGCGTGCCGTCCTCGAGCCGGGTGCCGGCATGGAAGACCATGCAGTCGTCGCTGTCGGCAGGCAGGCCCGAGATCGGATCGCCCGTGCGCGGCGAGGCGGGATAGGCGTGCGCCGCCATGACCACGCCCAGCGCCGTGCGGCGATCCCACGAGATCTCGGCCTTGTCCAGCGTGCCGTCCACCGCGCGCTCGATCGCGTCGAGCAGGTCGCTCTTGATGCGCATCATGATGGGTTGGGTTTCCGGATCTCCCATGCGGCAATTGAATTCCAGCACCTTGATGGGGCGGGCCGGGTCGTCGCCCGGCGCGATCATCACGCCGGCGTACAGAAAGCCGGTATAGGGGATGCCGTCGCGCGCCATGCCCTGCACCGTGGGCAGGATGACTTCGCGCATGATGCGATGGTGCAGTTCGGGGGTGACCACCGGCGCCGGGGAATACGCGCCCATGCCGCCGGTGTTGGGGCCGGCGTCGCCGTCCTGCAGGCGCTTGTGGTCCTGGCTGGTGGCCAGGGCCAGCACATTGCGGCCGTCGCACATGACGATGAAGCTGGCCTCCTCGCCGGTCAGGCATTCCTCGATGACCACGCGGGCGCCGGCGGCGCCCAGCGAGCCGTCGCCCAGCATGGCGTCGACCGCGGCATGGGCTTCCTGGGGCGTGGCGGCCACGACCACGCCCTTGCCGGCGGCCAGGCCGTCGGCCTTGACCACGATGGGCGCGCCCTGCGCGTCGATGTAGGCATGCGCCCGGGCGGGCTCGGTGAAGGTTTCGTAACGGGCGGTGGGGATGCCGTGCCGGACCATGAAGGCCTTGGCGTAGTCCTTGGAGCTTTCGAGTTGCGCGGCCGCGCGGGTCGGGCCGAAGATGCGCAGCTTGCGCTCGCGGAACAGGTCGACCACGCCGGCGGCCAGCGGAGCTTCCGGACCCACCACGGTCAGGGCGATGTGCTCGCGCTCGACGAAATCGGCCAGGGCGGCCGGCTCGGTCAGGGCGACGTTTTCCAGGTTGCCGCCCCGCGCGGTGCCGCCGTTGCCGGGCGCGACATAGACTTTCTGCACGCGCGGGGACTGGGCCAGCCGCCAGGCCAGGGCATGTTCGCGGCCGCCCGAACCGATTACCAGGAGTTTCATGGTGAAGATACGATAGAAGTTGCCACTTTGCCCCGTGGAGTAGGGCCGGGCCGCGCAAGGCGCGGTCCCCGGGAGCGCTCAGGCGGCATCGTCGAGCACCGCGGTGGTGTAGACCTCCTGGACATCGTCGAGCGCTTCGAGTGCGTCGAGCAGTTTCTGCATTCTGGCCGCGTCTTCGCCCTTGAGCTCGGTCTCGTTCAGCGCCTTCATGACGACGCCGTCCATTTCGGCTTTCAGGCCCGCGGCGTCGAAGCCCTGCCGGAGCGCCGTATAGGCCGCCGGCGGGCAAATGACTTCGATGACGCCCTCGGCGTCGGTCTGGACATCGTCGGCGCCGGCGTCGAGCGCCACTTCCATGACGCGGTCTTCCGAGGTGCCGGGGGCGAACAGGAACTGGCCGCAATGCTGGAACATGAACGCGACCGAGCCTTCCTGGCCAAGGTTCCCGCCGTTCTTGGCGAAGGCGTGGCGGACTTCGGCCACCGTGCGGGTGCGGTTGTCGGTCATGCAGTCGACGATCACCGCGGCGCCGCCGATGCCGTAGCCTTCGTAGCGGATTTCCTCGTAGTTGTCGCCGTCCGCGCCGCCGGCCCCGCGCGCGATCGCCCGCTGGATGTTGTCCTTGGGCATGTTCGCGTCGGTCGCCTTGTCCCAGGCCAGGCGCAGCCGCGGGTTGCTGTCGGGGTCGGCTCCGCCCGCCCGGGCCGCCACGGTGATTTCGCGGATGATCTTGGTCCACAGCTTGCCGCGCTTGGCGTCCTGGCGCCCTTTACGGTGCTGGATATTGGCCCATTTGGAATGTCCGGCCATAGGTTCCTGTACGGTTGCGTCGTGAAAATGCCGCTCATGCCCGGGGCCAGCCCGGCGGCAAAAGTTCTATTTTAACGTGCCAGGCACTACACTTGGCGCCATCGCCCACCGCCGTTACGCCCGGGAGCCCCACATGCTGGAACCGATCGCGATCGCGAAAAACGCCGCCTCCGAACTTTTCCTCCTGCCGGCGCTGGCCAATCGCCACGGCTGCATCACCGGCGCCACGGGAACCGGCAAGACCGTCACCCTGCAGGTCATGGCCGAAGCCTTCTCCCGCATCGGCACGCCGGTCTTCATGGCCGACGTCAAGGGCGACCTCACGGGAATTTCGCAAGCCGGCGCCGCCAGTCCCAAGCTGACCGAGCGGCTGGCCTCGCTGGGCCTGCCCACGCCGGCCTGGGCCGGCTCGCCGACCGTGCTGTGGGACGTCTTCGGTCAGCAGGGCCATCCGGTGCGCGCGACGGTATCCGACATGGGCCCGCTGCTGCTGGCGCGCATGCTCAACCTGAACGACGTGCAGGAAGGCGTGCTGACCCTGGTGTTCCGGGTGGCCGACGACGAAGGGCAGTTGCTGCTCGACCTGAAGGACCTGCGCGCCATGCTGCAGGACGTGGCGAACCGCGCCGCCGAGCTGCGCGGAAAGTACGGCAACGTGTCCTCCGCATCGATCGGCGCGATCCAGCGCGGCCTGCTGGCGCTGGAGGCCGAGGGCGCCGAGAACTTCTTCGGCGAGCCCATGCTGGATATCCACGACCTGATGCGGGTCGATGCGTCGGGGCGGGGCACGGTGAACATCCTGGCCGCAGACCGGCTGATGCAGTCCCCGCGGCTGTACGGCGTGTTCCTGCTGTGGCTGCTGGCCGACCTGTTCGAGACCCTGCCGGAAACCGGCGACGTCGACAAGCCCAAGTTGGTGTTCTTCTTCGACGAGGCGCACTTGCTGTTCAACGACGCTCCGGCGGCCTTGCTCGAAAAGATCGAGCAGGTCGTGCGGCTGATCCGCTCCAAGGGCGTGGGCGTGTATTTCGTGACCCAGAATCCGGCGGATATCCCGGACACGGTCCTGGGCCAGTTGGGCAACCGGGTGCAGCATGCGCTGCGCGCCTTCACGCCGCGCGACCAGAAGGCGGTGCGCACCGCGGCCCAGACCATGCGGCCCAATCCCGGCCTCGATATCGAGGCTGCGATCACCGAGCTGGGCGTGGGCGAAGCCTTGATTTCGCTGCTGGACGAGAAGGGCCGGCCAGGTATCACCGAGCGGGCCTGGGTCATGCCGCCGGCCAGCCGCATCGGCCCGGCGACCGACGCCGAGCGCCAGGCGATCCGCAACGGTTCGCCCATATCCGGCAAGTATGAAAAGGCCGTCGATCGCCAATCCGCCTATGAAAACCTGACGGCGCGCGCCGCAATGCCGGCGTCCGAAGCCAGGCCCGGGCCGGCCGCGGCCGGCGGGCCGCAACCGGCCGACGCGGCCGGGGAAAGCGGCTTGCTGGGAGGCTTGAACGACTTGCTGTTCGGCACGACGGGGCCGCGCGGCGGCCGCCGCGACGGACTGGTGCAGACCATCGCCAAGAGTACGGCCCGGTCGCTCGGGAACCGCGTCGCGCGCGGCATCCTGGGCTCCCTGCTGGGCAGCCGCTCGGGCCGGCGCTGAACCCCCGCCGGCCCGGCCTGCGTCAGTGGGCGGCCGCCGCGGCTTCCGCCGCCGAGTCGCGGGCGGGTTTGTGGCGAGCCAGCCAGACCATGGCGGTCAGCGCCACGAAGATCACCGCGGACGCATAGAACAGGTCCAGCGCCGACAAGGTGTAGGCCTGGGTGTTGATCATTCCGTCCACCGCGTGCAGCGCCTGTTCGGAAGACATGCCGTTGTTCTGCAGCGTGCCCACGATCTGGTCGAAGGCCTGTTGTCCAGGACGGGCGACTTCGGTCAGTTGCGCATGGTGCAACGTGGCGCGGTTGTCCCAGACAGTCGTGGTGATCGACGTGCCGAAGGCGCCCGCCGTCAGTCGCAGGAAGTTGGACAGTCCCGCCGCCGCGGGGATCCGGTAGGGCTCCTGGCCGGCCAGCGTGATCGATGTCAAGGGCACGAAGAAGGCTGCCATGGCCGCGCCCTGCACGATGGTGGGGATCATCAGCGTGAACATGTCGGCCTGAGTGTTGAACTGCGACCGCATGAAGCAGACCAGCGCAAAAACCAGGAATGCGCACGACACCAGGATGCGCGGATCGTGCTTGGCCAGCAGGCGTCCCACGATGGGCGTCAGGACGATGGCCAGGATGCCCACCGGCGCGGTCACCAGGCCGGCGTCGGTCGCGGTGTAGTTCATGTTGCTTTGCAGCCAGAGCGGAAGCAGCACGACATTGCCGAAGAACAGGCCGTAGGCCACCGCCAGGGTCAGGGCGCCCACCGTGAAATTGCGGCCCTTGAACAGCCTCAGGTCGACGATGGGGTGGGCGTCGGTCAGTTCCCAGATCAGGAACAGCACGAACACCACGCCGGCCACCACCGCCAGTCCCAGGATGACGGGGCTGGCGAACCAGTCCAGTTCCTTGCCCTTGTCGAGCATGATCTGCAGCGCGCCGACCCACACGACCAGCATCACGAGGCCCATGCGGTCGATCGGCAGCTTGTGCGTGACGGATTCCCGGTGGCGATAGATGCGCCAACTGGTCCAGGCCGCCAACAGGCCGACGGGCACGTTGATATAGAAGATCCAGGGCCAGGAATAGTTGTCCGATATCCATCCGCCCAGCAGCGGCCCGGCCACCGGCGCGACCAGCGTCGTCATGGACCAGATGGCCAGCGCCATGCCCGATTTGGCCTTCGGGTAGCTGCTGAGCATCAGCGTCTGCGACAGCGGGATCATCGGTCCGGCCACCGCGCCTTGCAGGACCCGGAACGCGATCAGCGCCTCCAGGCTCGGCGCGAAGCCGCACAGCCAGGACGCCAGCACGAACAGCAGGGTCGAGGCGACGAACAGGCGGACCTGGCCGAAGCGCTGGGTGAGCCAGCCGGTCAGCGGCAGGGTGATGGCGTTGGCCACCGCGAACGAGGTAATCACCCAGGTGCCCTGGCTGGTGCTCACGCCCAGGTCTCCCGACATCGTCGGGATCGAGACGTTGGCGATGGAAGTATCCAGCACATTCATGAAGACCGCCGCCGACAGGGCGATCGAACCGACCAGGCGGGCCGGTCCCTGCAGCGGCGGGTAGACGTTCTGGGCGAGTGCGGCGCTCATGGGCTGGCCAGATTGTCCGAAATGATTTTGTGGATCAGCGCGTCGGCCTGGTCCTGCGCGGCTTCGAAGGCTTGCGTGGACCGGAGGGGAGCGGTGCGCGGCGCGGGCGCGGACACGGGCTCGTCGGGATCGACATCGATCTCGACTTCCATGGACAGGCCCACGCGCAGCGGGTGCTGTTTCAGTTCCTCGGGATCCAGGGCGATGCGCACGGGCAGGCGCTGCACGACCTTGATCCAGTTGCCGGAGGCGTTCTGCGCGGGCAGCAGGGCAAAGGCGCTGCCGGTGCCCGCGTCCAGGCCGGCGATGCGGCCGTGGTAAGTGATGTCGTCGCCGTACATGTCGGCACGCAGGGTCGCCGGCTGGCCGATGGCCATGTGGCGCAACTGGCCTTCCTTGAAGTTGGCTTCGACCCAGACCTGGCCGAGCGGCACCACGGTCATCAGCGGCGTGCCGGGGGAAACCCGCTGGCCCACCTGCACGCTGCGCTGCGCGACCACGCCGTCCACCGGAGCGGGCAGGTCGGTGCGGGAACGGTCCAGCCACGCGCTGCGCAGCGCCGCGGAGGCGGCTCGCACGTCGGGGTGGTCGGCGATGCTGGTCCCCTGGGTCAGGGCGGTGTTGGTCGCCAGCTTGGCCTTGGCCGACGCCAGCGCCGCCTGGGCCTGCGCGACATCGGATTGGGCGCCCTTGACCGCGGTCCGGGCATGCAGCAGTTCCTCGCCGCTGACGCCGCCCGAGGACGCCAGCGTCTGGCGGCGCTTGAGGTCGGTCTGGGCGCGGGCGAGATCGGTCTGCGCGCGCTGGACCGCGGCGTGCTGGGCGTCGATCTCGGCCTGCAGCGCATCGTTCTGCACGTACAGGGTGCGAGTCTGGCGCACGATCTGGGCCAGCCTGGCCTCGGCCTGGCGCAGGGCGATATCGGCGTCGGCCGGATCGAGCCGGACCATGGTCCGGCCGCTCTTTACGGTTTCCGTGTCTTCGGCCTCGATGGCGATGACGGTGCCGGAGATCTGCGGCGTGACCTGGACCAGGTCGCCGTGCACATAGGCGTCGTCGGTCGACTCGTAATGGGAGCCGACCAGCCACCACCAGGCGGCATAGCCGATGCCGAGCAGCACGAACACGGCAAGGGCCCCCAGCATGAGGCGCCGGCGTAAAGCGGGTTTGGCGTTAGATGCAGTCATTTTCGAACTTCGCGTCAGGGTTCAGATTCAGAGTCGGAAACGGGAAAGGGGTCAATCGCGGCCGTCCGCGGCTGGCTTGGAGGCGTCCGGCTCGACGTAGCCGCCGCCCAGGGCGGTGGCCAGGTCGGCATCGAGCTGGTAGGCGCGCACATGCAATTGCGTGTCCAGCCGGGCCTGCGTGAGGACATCGTTCTGCGCCAGCAGGACCGACAGGTAGTTGCCCATTCCCGCGCGATAGCGCCGCACGGCAAGGTCGTAGGCGGCTTCGATGGCTTCGCGCGCCTGCCGTTGTTCGGCGGTTTCGCGTTCCAGCAGACGGATGGCGTCGATGGCATCGGCTACCTGGTGGACCGCGTCGAGCACGGTCTGGTTGTAGTTGGCGATGGCGAGGTCGCGATCGGCGCGCCGGCCGGCCAGATTGGCATTGAGCCGGCCGCCGTCGAACAGCGGCAGGCTGATGGCCGGGCCGATGCCGGCGACCCGGCTGCCGCTGTCGGTCAGCGTCGCGGTGCTCAGCGACATGAAGCCCAGGAAAGCGGTCAGGTTGACGTTCGGATAGAACGCGGCCTTGGCGGCGGCGATATCACCCTGGACCGCCTCCGCCTGCCAGCGGGCGGCCACCACGTCGGGGCGGTGGCCGAGCAGCTCCAGCGGGATCGCGTCCGGGATGCCGGTGGCAGGCCGGGTGAGGGCGACCGGCCGGATGGCCTTGCCGCGATCCGGGCCGGCTCCGGCCAGGGCCGCCACCTGGTTGCGCAGGGCCGCAATGCGCGATTCGGTCTGGGTGCGCTCCACGCGGGCGGCCGACACCGCGGACTCCGCCTGCTTGACCTCGACCTGCGTGTCGAGGCCGGCGGCGTAGCGCTTGCGGGTAATGGCGGCGACCTCGTCGCGCTGCGCGATGGTCCTGTCCAGCACGTCGTGCTGCGCGAAGGCGTCCTGCAGGTTCAGGTAGCTGCGCACCACGGCGGCGGTCAGCATGACGCGGGCGGCCTGGGAGTCCGCCTGCGCGGCTTGCGAGCGCGATACGGCGGCCTCGAGTTCCGAACGGTGCTTGCCCCAGAAATCGATTTCGTAGCTGAAGTCCAGCGCCAGCCGGTTGTCGCTCCCCACCGAGCCGCCCATCGGTTCGGGATACAGGTAGTTCTTGCTGTAGTGCTGGCGGGTCAGGGAATAGTTGGCGTCGACGCGCGGCAGCAGTTGGGCGCGGGTGCGTCCCACCGCGGCATTGGCCTGCGCCACCCGCGCCTGGGCGGCGGTCATCGAGGGATTGCCCGCCAGGGCGTCGTCGACCAGCGCGTCGAGCTGGGAGTCGCCGTAGCGCGCCCACCACCGGTCGGCCGGCCATTCGATGCTGGCGGCCTTCAGGCCGACGGCATCGGCCTGGATCTTGCCGGCCGGCGCCGGTCCCTGTTCCATCAGGGCGCAGCCGTTCAGGAACAGGGCCGACAGGGTGAGGAGAATCAAGCGTTTCATGCTGACGATCTGCTTAATATAGATTGATAGAACCGTATTTGCCTAGGCAACTAAATCGAAAATAAAAAACCGCTCTGGGTTGGCGGAGAAAGATATCATCGTTCCTGTATCGGAGCCGACCCGTTGGCGATCATGCGAAGCAGGAAATGCGTGAGCAGCGAGACTTCGTCGGTGGAGAAGCCGCGCAGATGATGATTGAGCACCCGGGCCAGCACCGGACCGATGCGCTGCGCCGTCTGCCTGCCTGTTTCGGTCAGGTCCAGCTTGACCACCCGCCGGTCTTCCTGGCTGCGCACCCGGCGCAGCAGGCCCTTGGCTTCGAGCCGGTCCAGCGTGCGCGTCATGGCACCGGTATCGACGCCGGCCTGGCGCGCCAGTTCGGCGGGCGTGTCGGCCCGTCCCAGCGCCAGCATGGCCATGGGGCGCCATTGCATGGCGGTCAGTTCCAGCGGCGCCATCTCGCGGTCTATGGTGCGGTTCAGGGAGTTGTAGACCTGCTTGATGAGATAGCCCGCGCTGTCTTCCGACATGCAGCGGTTGTCGCCCCGGTAGTGATGCGCGGGCGCGACCGAAGCGGGCGGACGGGAAGATGCGGGACACATGACGGGAATAATAATTGCCTAGTCAATTATTGTCAATGACGCTTCTTTGGGGGAGAGGAAGGCCGTTGTCCCGCCGCCACGCTGGCCGCCACGATCAGCAGGGCGCCCGCGCCCATGCGCACGGTCGGCTGCTGGCCGAACAGCAGCCAGGCGAAGCCGATGGCATAGACGGGTTCCAGCGCAATCACCAGCCCGGCGGTGCGGGCCTTGAGCACGGCCAGGCTCGACACGAACAGGTAGTGGGACAGCGCCGTGCAGAATACGCCCAGCAGCAGGAGCCAAAGCCAGTCGGACAGAGCCGCCGAAGCGAGTTGCGGGGCGGCCACCGGGACCAGCATCAGCGCCACGACGGCATTTTGCCAGCAAGCGACCTGTATGGGATCGATGCCGCTGGCGGCGCGCCGGTTGCCGACCGCCAGGAGCGCAAAGGACAGGCCCGACGCGATCCCCCACGCCAGGCCCGATGTGCCCCGGTCCGCCAGGTCGAAGGACGGCGTGACCAGGGCCAGCCCGGCCGTCACCAGGACGAGCAACCGCCATTCGGCGCCCTGGATCCGTTCGCGGAACAGGGCGCCCTCGAGAAGGGCGATGAAGGCCGGAAAGCTGGCGAATCCCAGGGTGGCCACGGCAATGCCGCCGGTCTTGACCGAGACGAAGAATGTGACCCAATGCAGGGCCAGCAGGACGCCCGTCGCGGCGAGGCCCGCCGCACGGCGCGCGGTCAGCCCATGCCGCAGGGGCCGGCGGTACAGGCGGGCGAAGCCCGTGAGCGCGGCCACGGCGAACAAGGCCCGTCCCAGGGTGATCGTGGCCGGCCCCGTCTGGATCAGTTCCCCGAATACTCCCGTGAGCCCGAAGAGGAGGGCGGCGCAATGGATGGCGGACAAGGCCTGGGGACGATTCATCAAGACAGGGTCGGGCGCAGGGAAATCCGGACGCAATGGGGACGCAAGGACCTAAAATGATTGCATGGATGCGGGCGCGCGACGCAAATCCGCGATCCCGACATTTTTCACCCCGACATTTTCCATCGAATCCCCGATCAGGAGCGCATCATGGGCAATACCGTCAAGGCCGTCCGCATCGAGCAGCACGGCGGTCCGGAAGTTCTCAAGCTGGTGGAGGTGGAGGTTCCCCCGCCCGGCGACGACGAAGTCACCATCCGCCAGCATGCGGTGGGCCTGAATTTCATCGACATCTACTTCCGCACCGGCCTGTACCCGCATCCGCTGCCGCACGGCCTGGGGTTCGAAGGCGCCGGCGTGGTGAGCGCCGTGGGCAGGAATGCCGCCGGCCGCTTCAAGGTGGGCGACCGCGTGGCCTATGGCCAGAGTCCCATCGGCGCCTATGCCGAAGCGCGCAACGTGCCGGCGGGGCAATTGGTCAGGCTGCCGGCGGGCGTGGAATTCGAAGAGGCCGCCGCGCTCATGCTCAAGGGCCTGACGGTGCAGTACCTGTTTCGCCAGACCTACCGGCTGCAAGGCGGCGAAACCATCCTGTTCCACGCCGCCGCGGGCGGAGTGGGCCTCATCGCCTGCCAATGGGCGAAGGCGCTGGGCGTCAAGCTCATCGGCACGGTGTCCAGCGCGGCCAAGGCCGAACTGGCCAAGGCCAACGGTGCGTGGGAAACCATCGACTATTCTCGCGAAAATGTCGTCGAGCGCGTACGTGAACTGACGGGCGGCAAGAAAGTCCCCGTGGTCTACGACGGCGTCGGCAAGGACACCTGGGAGACTTCGCTGGATTGCCTGCAGCCTCGCGGCCTGATGATCAGCTACGGGAATGCGTCGGGACCCGTCACCGGGGTGAACCTGGGAATCCTTTCCCAGAAGGGATCCCTGTACGTCACGCGTCCCACGCTGGCTCCCCATGTTGCAACTCCCGAAAAATTGAAAGCGGCCGCCGACGAATTGTTCGGTTTGGTGCAAAAAAAGAAAATCCAGGTGCGCATCGGGCAGCGCTACCCGCTGGAGCAGGCCGCCCAGGCCCAGGAGGCGCTGGCGGGCCGCCAAACGACCGGCGCGACGGTATTCACCTTGGGTTGAACCCGGCTCGGCGAATTACGTTCGTTTGTACTTTGCCGACATCCCGTTACGCTATGGGGGAAGCGGGTCTTCTACAGTGATCGGACGCCTTTTCGTAAAGGAGATCGATCATGACTATGAAAACCGCGACCCTGGTTCTTGCATTGAGCGGCTGCGCGCTGTTGGGCGCCTGCTCGTCACCGTCCGTGGTGACCAAGAACAATGGCCAACAGGTCGTGACCCCGGACGAGCCGGAGTACAACAAGGACACCGGCTTCTACGAATACGAGAAGGACGGCCACAAAGTCCAGGTCAACAAGGATCGCGTCGACAACATCCAAGAGGTCAAGTAGGTTCTCCTGGAGACGGCGCGCCGCGTCTGCGGCGCGCCGTCCGCATTTCAGCCTTCCGCGTGGTAGCGGCCGACCCGCTCCACCTCGTTCCTGGATCCCAGGATCACGCCCACCCGCTGGTGCAGTTTCTCGGGCACGATATCGAGAATGCGCCGCTTGCCGTCGATCGCCATGCCGCCGGCCTGTTCGACGATGAGTCCCATGGGGTTGGCTTCGTACATGAGCCTGAGCTTGCCCGGCTTGCCGGGTTCGCGCGCATCCCACGGATACATGAAAATCCCGCCGCGGCTAAGGATCCGGTGCACGTCGGCGACCATGGAGGCGATCCACCGCATGTTGAAATCCTTGCCGAGGGGACCGGTGCTGCCCGCCAGGCAATCGTCGATGTAGCGGCGCACGGGAGGAGCCCAATGGCGCATGTTCGACATATTGATGGCGAATTCGCGCGTATCTTCCGGAATACGGATGTCCTCGTGGGTGAGCATCCAGGAGCCCATTTCGCGGTCCAGCGTGAAGCCCACCACGCCGTTGCCCACGGTCAGCACCAGCATGGATTGCGGGCCGTAGACGGCATAGCCGGCCGCGACCTGCTGGCGGCCGGGCTGCAGGAAATCGGCCTCAGTGACCTGGCGGCCCGACGCGTCGTGCGGAGCGCGCAGCACCGAGAAGATCGTGCCGATCGAGACGTTGACGTCGATGTTCGACGAGCCGTCCAGCGGATCGAACAGCAGCAGATATTCGCCCTTGGGATAGCGGTTCGGAATGAGATGGATGGTCTCCATTTCCTCGGAGGCCATGGCGGCGAGGTGGCCGCCCCATTCGTTGGCCTCGAGCAGGACTTCGTTGGACATGACGTCCAGCTTCTTCTGGACTTCGCCTTGCACGTTCTCGCTTTCCAGGCTGCCGAGCACGCCGCCCAACGCACCCTTGCTCACGGCGTGGCTGATGCTCTTGCACGCGCGGGCGACGATTTCGATCAGCAGCCGGACTTCGGCGCCCACCGATTGCCGGCAGCGTTGTTGTTCCACCAGGTACTGGGTCAATGTCTTGCGTTTCATGGGCGTCTCGGAGTCGTTGAGGGCTTCAGATGTCCAGGGATTTGGATACGATTTCGGATACGTTGCGCGACAGCGGCTCGTGCGCGCGCACCTTGCGCAGCGCGGCCTGCATGCGGTCGCGCAATGCCGGCGCGAAGCGCGACCAGCTATCCAGGGCACGCGCCAGCCGGGCGGCGATTTCCGGGTTGAGCGCATCCAGCGCCAGCACCTGCTCCGCCCAGTATTCGTAGCCGGCGCCGTCTTCGCGGTGCAGGCCGCGCGCATTGTTCATGCAGAACTGGAAGATCAGCGAGCGGGCGCGGTTCGGATTGCGTAGCGTAAAGGCCGGATGCGTCATCAGCCGGCGTATCGTGTCGACCGTGGCCGAGCGCGCGCCGGCCTGCAGGGCGAACCATTTGTCGACCACCAGCGGGTCCTGCTGCCAGCGCTCGTAGAAATCGCGCAGGGCCACCGCCGCGACATCGCCGCCGATGTCGTTGACCAGGGTCGACAGGGCGGCCAACTGGTCCGTCATGTTGCCGGCTTGCCGGTATTGGACGGCAGCCAGGTCGGCGGCGGCGGGCGCGCCGCCCGCCGCTAGAAAGGCCAGGGCCAGGTTTTTGAGCGCGCGGCGTCCGGCGGCGTCGTGGGTGGGCTCGTAGGCGCCGGGCGTCCGGTTGGTGTCGTAGGCGGCCCGCCAGGCGTCAGCCAGTTCACGGCCCAGCCCCGCGCGGACGAAGTCGCGCGCCGCCGCCAGCGCCGGCGGGTCCATGGCGGCCATGCGTTCGGTCAAGGTCTTTTCGGCCGGCAGCGACAGGGCCCGCGTGCGGTAGGCGGCATCCAGCCCGGGCGCGGACAAAGTGGCGCGCCAGGCTTGCACCAGTCCGGCCGACAGCCGCATGGCGGTCCCGCGGCGGTGATCGTCGGCCGCGCGCAGGATTTCCCGGGCGGCCAGTTCCTGCCCGGCCTCCCAGCGCGCGAACGGATTCGGGTCGTGGGCCGACAGCAGGACCAGTTCTTCCTCGGTCCAGTCATAGTCGACGACGACGGGCGCCGAGAAGTCGCGAAGAAGGGACGGCACGGGACGTTCGGGGATGTCGTCGAATACCCATTCGGCCCGTTCGGTGGTGAGTTCGAGCATCACGGTGTCGGCGGTCGCGCCTTCGCGGGTCAGGGGCAGCGGACGCCCCGTGCGGTCGAGCAATCCCAGGGCGAAGGGAATGTGGAAGGGCTGCTTGACATATTGCGGCCCGGCCAGCTTCTCGACGCCCACCGGGGGGCAGGACTGCGAAAGCGAGATCCGGCAGCGGCGGGCGGCGGCATCGTAGGCCAGCGATACCGCCACGCGCGGCGTGCCGGCCTGGCGGTACCAGCGGCGGAAGACGTCCAGATCGCGGCCGGGATGTCGGGCGACATAGACCGATTCCATGGCCGCCACGAAGTCGTCGCAGGTGACGGCCTGGCCATCGTGGCGGCGGAAGTATTCGTCCATGCCCGCGCGGAAACCTTCCCGGCCGAGCAGCGCATGCTGCATGCGGATGACCTCGGCGCCTTTCTCGTAGACGGTGGCGGTATAAAAGTTGCCGATCTCCTGGTAGCTTTCCGGGCGTATCGGATGGGCCATGGGGCCGGCGTCTTCCGGGAACTGGGCGGCGCGCAGCGTGGCCACGTCGTCGATGCGCTTGACCGCCCGCGCGCTGGACGCGGCCGCATCGGGCAGCCCGGCGGCCATCATGTCGGCGGTGAATTCCTGGTCGCGGAATACGGTCAGGCCCTCCTTGAGGCTGAGCTGGAACCAGTCGCGGCAGGTTACGCGGTTGCCGGTCCAGTTATGGAAGTATTCGTGCCCGATGACGGCTTCGATCGCGCTGTAGTTGGCGTCCGTGGCGGTGTCGGGGTCGGCGAGCACATACGCGGCATTGAAAATGTTCAAGCCCTTGTTTTCCATGGCGCCCATGTTGAAGTCGCGCGCCGCCACCACCATGAACCGGTCCAGGTCGAGTTCGCGCCCGAAGCGGGCCTCGTCCCAGCGCAGCGCGCGCTCGAGCGAATCCAGAGCCCAGGCCGTGCGGCTTTCCGAGTCGGGATCGCTGTAGACCTGCAGCAGCACGTCGCGGCCCGACACGGTACGGGTGCGCCGTTCGCGGCAGGTCAGCTCGCCGGCGACCAGGGCGAACAGATAGCAGGGCTTGAGAAAAGGGTCTTCCCAGGTGGCCTGGTGCCGGCCGTCGGGCAGGTCGGACGATTCGATCAGGTTGCCGTTGGACAACAGCACCGGATAGCGTGCCTTGTCGGCACGCAGCACGACCCGGTACGTGGACATGACGTCGGGCCGGTCCGGAAACCAGGCAATGCGGCGGAACCCCTGGGCTTCGCATTGCGTGAACAGCGATTGCCCCGAGACGTACAGGCCCATCAGCGTCGAATTGGCGGCGGGCCGGCAGCGGCTGACGATTTCCAGGTTCGCCCGTTCCGGCAGGCCCGATACGGTCAGGCGGGATCCGGACAGCTCATGGCGGCCGGAGTCCAGCGGCACGCCGTCCAGCGAGATGCCGACCAGCTCGAGTGCTTCGCCGTCGAGTTCGAGCGGCGCGTCCGCCGGCGTGCCGTCGCGCCGAACGACCTGCAGGCGCGCGGTGACGAGCGTGGAGTCCGGCGCCAGGTCGAACTCCAGGTCGACGTGCGGGATGTCGTAGGGGTAGGGGCGATAATCGCTGCGATGGATGGTGACGGCGTTGTCGGTGCGCATGGATGAAGAAGCTGTCTGGGCTGCGGCTGTGTCTGTTGGGCTATTGTATTAGGACACCCCAGGGAAAACTTTGACTCTCCCGGCCTGTCCAATATCGCTATCATGAGCCCCATTGGGCCGGAGCCATCGCCATGATCAGATCCATCCGCGCGCATTCCCGTTCCTGGGCCTGGCTGCCTTTGCTGCTGGCCGCCTTGGTCCTGGCCGGGTGCGCCACCACTTCCACCCTGTCGGCCAGGGTCACCACGTTCTCGCAATGGCCGTCCGGAGTCGAGGGCCAGACCTATCGTTTCGACGATCCCGGTCCGAAACAGGCCGGCAATCTGGAATACCAGGCTTACCGGGACATGATCCGGGCGGCCATAGGGGGCACCGGGCTGGTCGAGGCGCCGGCGGGCTCCGGCGCCGCCCGCTTCACGGTGCGGTTTGTCTATGGCTCGGAGGCCACGCAGGTCATCGTCCAGGAGCCCTACGATCCGTATTTCCACGGCATGCCCGGCTTTTATGGATACAACCGCTGGGGCTGGGGCGGTTTCTACGGCGGGCCGACGTGGGTGCCGGTGCCGGTCCAGGCATATCGCAAATCGCTGACCGTCGAGATTCACGACAATCAGCGCGGCGGGGCGGAAGTGTATCGGTCGACGGCCACCACGCTCAGCGAGCGCGACGGCATGGTGCAGGCCATGCCGTACCTGGCGCGCGCGATATTCGACGGCTTCCCCGCCAACAACGGCCAGGTCAGGGAAGTAAAATACAAGCGGGATTGACGCTGTCCGGTCAGCCCTGGATCAGGAAACTCTCGCGCTTGGCGCCCTTGGCTTCGGCGTTGGCCAGCCAGCGGGGCGGCTTGCCGCGGCCGCTCCAGGTTTCGCCGGTATCGGGGTGCCGATATTTGGGAGCCACGGTAGCCTTGGGACGCCCGGCGGGAGCCGCCTTGCGGGTGGCCGGAGCGCGCCGGCCATTGGGTTTGCCGAAGGCGGCGGCGATTTCCTCGGGGGTGATCTGATATTCCCGCATCTGCCGAATAATCGACGTGATCACGGGTTTGCGGCGTTTCACCTGCAGGGATTGGGCTTTTTTCTGGAGTTTGCTTATTTCTTTTTCGATTTTCGCCTGTTGGGTCGCGTAGCTTTCACGGGCCATGTCGGTTCCTTCGGTTTTAGTGGGCCGGTTATCAACGGAAATGAATGGTCGAATTATATTTTGATTTTCCGGCCGGAGTTTGTTTTTCAAATCGATCTGGTTGTTTCTAAATATGCGGACGCAAAATATGGAATCGGTCGTCTCGATGCAGGTCGCTGCAATTCAAATGATTTCGACGCCCAGCGTGGACGAGAACCTTGCGCAGGCTGAAGAATGGATCGGCAAGGCGGCAAAAGGCGGTGCCCGTCTGGTGGCCTTGCCGGAATACTTTTGTTTCATGAGTCGTGCCGATCGCGACAAACTCTCGATCCGCGAACAGCAAACCGGCGGCCGCATACAGGAGTTTCTTTCCACCCAGGCACGCCGGCATGGGATTTGGCTGGCCGGGGGGACGCTTCCCATGGAATGCGGCGATTCCGAGCGCATATTCAATACCCAGCTGGTTTTCGATCCGCAAGGCCGGCAGGCGGCGCGTTACGACAAAATCCATTTATTCAATTTCACCCGCGGCGAGGAATCCTACGACGAATCGCGCGTCATCCGCCCCGGCGACCGCGTGGGGCATTTCGACGCGCCCTGCGGCAGGGTCGGCCTGTCGGTCTGCTACGACTTGCGCTTTCCGGAGCTTTACCGGGCGCTGGGCGACGTAAACTTGATTTTGGTGCCCGCCGCCTTCACCTATACGACAGGCAAGTCGCACTGGGAGCTGCTGCTGCGGGCCCGGGCCGTGGAGAATCAGTGCTACGTGCTGGCGCCGGCCCAGGGAGGCAAGCACCAGAACGGACGGCGCACCTGGGGGCATTCCATGCTGATCGACCCCTGGGGCGAAGTCCTGGACGTGCTGCCGGAAGGGCCTGGATTGGCCGGCGGTACGATAGATCCCGCGCGCATCGCCGAAGTCCGCACCTCGCTGCCGGCCCTGCGGCACCGCGTTTTGTAGAGAACCGAGAGCACATGAAAATAGCCGATCCGTCCATCCAGTCGCTGGCCACCGCCAAATCGCTGCTGCTCGACCCGTGGGGGCTGACCGAGGCCGACATGGCGCGCGCCCTGGGCGAAATCTTCACCCACAAGGTCGATTATGCCGACCTGTATTTCCAATACACCCGCAGCGAAGGCTGGAGCCTCGAGGAAGGCATCGTCAAGACGGGAAGTTTCTCGATCGAGCAGGGCGTGGGAGTGCGCGCGCTGAGCGGCGAGAAAACCGCCTTCGCGTATTCCGACACGCTGTCGTCCGAGGCCTTGCTGTCGGCCGCCCGCGCGGTGCGCGGAATCGCGCGCAGCGGCGCAGGCAGGGCCAGGATCGCGGCGCCCGCCGATACGGCCATCGCGCGCGATCTCTATGGCGACATCGATCCGCTGGGCACGCTGCCGGCGCCCGAGAAAGTCGCCCTGCTGGAGCGGGTCGAGCGCATGGCGCGCGCCCGCGATCCGCGAGTGATCCAGGTCATGGCGGGATTGGGCGCCGAGTACGACGTCGTGCTGGTGGCCGGCAGCGACGGCCGTCTCGCGGCCGACGTGCGTCCGCTGGTGCGCCTGTCCCTGACCGTCATCGCCGAGCAGGGCGGAAGGCGTGAAATGGGGCATGCCGGCGGCGGCGGCCGCACGGGCCTGCAATTGTTTACCGATGAACTCCTGCGCGATTATGTCGAGCGCGCGGTCCACGAAGCCCTGGTCAACCTGGAGGCGCGCCCGGCGCCGGCCGGCGAAATGACCGTGGTGCTGGGTTCGGGCTGGCCGGGCATCCTGCTGCACGAAGCGGTCGGGCACGGCCTGGAGGGCGATTTCAATCGCAAGGGTTCCAGCGTGTTTTCAGGCCGTATCGGCGAGCGGGTGGCCTCCAAGGGGGTCACCGTGGTGGACGACGGTACGCTGCCGGGCCGCCGCGGCTCCCTCAATATCGACGACGAAGGCAATACCACCCAGCGCAACGTGCTGATCGAGGATGGCGTACTGCGCGGCTATATGCAGGACACCCTCAATGCCCGGCTCATGAAAACCGCCGCCACCGGCAACGGACGTCGCGAATCGTTCGCGCACCTGCCCATGCCCCGGATGACCAACACTTATATGCTGGCCGGCCGCGATCACCCCGACGAAATCGTATCGTCGGTCAAGCGCGGCCTGTATGCCGCCAATTTCGGCGGCGGCCAGGTGGATATCACCAACGGCAAGTTCGTGTTTTCCGCCTCCGAAGCCTACATGATCGAAAACGGCAGGATCACCTATCCGGTCAAGGGCGCCACGCTCATCGGCAACGGTCCGGATGCCATGACCCGCGTGAGCATGATCGGCGACGATCTCGAGCTCGACAGCGGCGTGGGCACGTGCGGCAAGGACGGCCAGAGCGTGCCGGTGGGCGTGGGCATGCCCACCGTCCGCATGGACGGCCTGACCGTGGGGGGAACGGCCTGAATTGCCAGGACGCCGCAAACCGTGCTAGTATCGCCACGCTATGATTAACGCGACCCGATTTTATTTTTACTTTTACGGGGTTCCGAAGCCGCTGGCGGAGGAAGGGACGCGCTGTATCTGACAGAATACGACCCCCTGAAAAAGCCGCCAGCACACTGGCGGCTTTTTTTACGCCGCCCGCGTCCGGTGAATCAACCCTGGAGTTTCCCGTGTCACACAATACCGACGATCTGCGTATCCGAGAAATCAAAGAACTGACGCCTCCCGCCCACGTCATGCGCGAATTCGCCTGCACGGCGGCGGCGGCGGATACGGTTTACGGCGCCCGCCGGACCATGCACCGGATCCTGCATGGCATGGACGACCGCCTGATCGTCGTGATCGGGCCGTGTTCCATCCACGATACGCAGGCGGCGCTGGAATACGCCGACCGGCTCAAGGCGCAGCGCGAGCGCCTGCAAGCCGACCTGGAAATCGTCATGCGGGTGTATTTCGAAAAGCCCCGCACTACGGTGGGCTGGAAGGGTCTCATCAACGACCCCGACCTCGACGGCAGCTTCAATATCAACAAAGGCGTGCGCCGGGCGCGCGAACTGTTGCTGGAAATCAACGACCGCGGCGTGCCGGCGGGCTGCGAGTTCCTGGACATGATCACTCCGCAATACATCGCCGACCTGGTGTCGTGGGGCGCGATCGGCGCGCGCACCACCGAAAGCCAGGTGCACCGGGAGCTGGCTTCCGGCCTGTCCTGCCCGGTCGGATTCAAGAACGGTACCGACGGCAATATCAAGATCGCCGTGGACGCCATCAAGGCCGCTTCGCAACCGCACCATTTTCTGTCCGTGACCAAGGGCGGCCATTCCGCCATCGTGTCCACGGTGGGCAACGAGGATTGCCACGTGATCCTGCGCGGCGGCAAGGCGCCCAACTACGACGCTGCCAGCGTGGCGGCCGCCTGCCAGGGCCTGGCCGGCTCCGGGCTCGCGCAGCGGCTGATGATCGACGCCAGCCATGCCAACAGCAGCAAGAAGCCGGAAAACCAGCCCATGGTGATCGACGATGTCGCCCGCCAACTGGAAGCGGGCGATGCGCGCATCGTGGGCGTCATGGTCGAAAGCCACCTGGTGGCCGGCCGCCAGGACCTGGTGCCCGGCACGCCGCTGGTCTACGGCCAGAGCATCACGGACGGCTGCATCGACTGGGATTCCTCCGTCGGGGTGCTCGAGCGCCTGGCCGCGGCGGTGCGGGAACGGCGGCGCGTCGCCGAGGTCGCCGGAAAGTAAGCGCGCCGACGGCGGGACCGGTCCAAAAAACGGCCGGGGCGCCGCCAGGCGTCGTAGAATAACGGGGACAAAATAGGAGGAGGCCTGCCATGAACGCACCCACGCATAGCGGAGCGCTGCGCCGGCCGGTCCCGCAGGCTTGCCTTGCGCGGCTGGGAGAAGAGTTCGGAGAGCGCCTGTCGGTGGCGCAGGCCGTGCGCGAGCATCACGGCCGCGACGAATCGCCGTACCCGCCCATGCTGCCCGACGCCGTGGTGTACGCCCGGAGCACCCAGGATGTCGCGCAGGTCGTGAGCCTGTGCGAACAATACGGCGTACCGCTCATTCCCTACGGCGCGGGGTCTTCCCTGGAAGGCCATCTGCTGGCCGTGGAAGGCGGCATCAGCCTGGACCTTTCCGGCATGGACCACGTCCTGGCCGTCAATGCCGAGGACCTGACCGCCACCGTGCAGGCCGGCGTCACCCGCAAGCAGCTCAACGAGACCCTGCGCGATACGGGGTTGTTCTTCCCGATCGATCCCGGCGCCGACGCCAGCCTGGGCGGCATGGCCGCCACCCGCGCTTCCGGCACCAACGCGGTGCGGTATGGCACCATGCGCGAGAATGTGGTCGGCCTGACCGCGGTGACGTCCGGCGGGCGGGTGGTGCGCACGTCGGGTCGGGCCCGCAAGTCCGCCGCCGGCTACGATCTGACGCGCCTGTTCGTGGGCAGCGAAGGCACCCTGGGCGTGATCGCCGAGGTTACGGTCCGCCTGTATCCGCAGCCCGAGGCCGTGACGGCCGCCGTCTGCAACTTTTCCACCGTGGATGCCGCGGTACGCAGCGTCATCGAGATCATCCAGCTTGGCGTGCCGGTGGCCCGTGTGGAGCTCATGGACACGGCCGGCGTGCGCGCCGTCAACCTGCACAGCAAGCTGGGCCTGCGCGAATCGCCCTTGCTGCTGTTTGAATTCCACGGCAGTCCGGCGAGCCTGCAGGAGCAGTCCGCGATCGTGCAGGAGATCGCGCGCGAACACGGCGGCCAGGACTTCCAGTGGGCCGAGCAGCCCGAGGCGCGCAACAAGCTGTGGGCCGCGCGCCATAACGCCTATTTCGCCGGCCTGCAGTTGCGGCCGGGTTGCCGCGCCAGCACCACGGACGTCTGCGTGCCGATTTCCCGCCTGGCCGATTGTGTGAACGCCACCATGGCCGACCTGGAATCGGCGCCGTTCCCGTCGACCATCGTCGGGCACGTGGGCGACGGCAACTTCCATGTCCAGATGCTGCTCGACCCCGCCAGCCAGGCCGAATGGGAGGCATCCGAAGCGATCAACCGCCGCCTGGTCGAGCGCGCGATCGCGGCGGACGGCACGTGCACCGGCGAGCACGGCGTGGGCCTGCACAAAATGCAGTTCATGGGGCAGGAGCACGGCGAGGATGCCCTGGCGCTGATGCGCGGCCTCAAGCATGCTTTCGACCCCGCCAACATCTTCAATCCCGGCAAGATCGTCAGTTGGTGACGATGCGAACCCGGGTAAATCCCGGCCTTGAAAAACGCGCCCGGCGCGCTATTGTGGACCTATGAATACGATGGTTGAAACCGGCATGGCGCCCACGCTGTCCATGCCCACGCAGCAGGCATTGATCGCCGCCTTGCGCGAGGCGGTGCCGGACCATTGCGTACTGTTTCGCGAAGAGGACACGCGGCCCTACGAATGCGACGGCCTGTCGCTCTATCGCGCCCTGCCCATGGCCGTGGTGCTGCCCGAGACGGAGGCCCAGGTGCAGGCGGTCCTGCGCACCTGCAAGCGGTTGAACGTGCCCGTGGTGGCGCGCGGCGCCGGCACCGGATTGTCCGGCGGCGCCATGCCGCATGCGCAAGGCGTGCTGCTCGGCCTGGCCAAGTTCAACCGGATCCGCGCCATCGATCCCGTGAGCGCGACCGCCGTGGTCGAACCCGGCGTGCGCAATCTGGCGATTTCCGAAGCGGCCGCGGCCTACGGCTTGTACTACGCGCCGGATCCGTCCAGCCAGATCGCCTGTTCCATCGGCGGCAACGTGGCCGAGAACTCGGGCGGCGTGCACTGCCTGAAATACGGGCTGACCATCCACAATGTGCTGCGCGTGCGCATGGTGACCATGGACGGCGACATCGTGGAGCTCGGCTCCGAGGCGCCCGACTCGCCGGGTCCCGATCTCCTGTCGGTCTTCATCGGTTCGGAAGGCATGCTCGGCGTGGTCACCGAGGTCACCGTCAAGCTGGTGCCCAAGCCGGCCACCGCCCAGGTCGTGATGGCCAGTTTCGACAACGTCGAGGCGGCAGGGGAGGCCGTGGCGCGGGTGATCGGCGCCGGGATCATTCCGGCGGGCCTCGAAATGATGGACAAGCGCGCCGTGCATATGGTGGAGCCTTTCGTGCGCGCGGGGTACGACCTGGAAGCCGAAGCCATCCTGCTGTGCGAATCGGACGGCACGGCCGACGAGGTGGCGCACGAGATCGGGCGCATGGAAGACCTCTTCCGCGAGGCCGGCGCGACCCGCCTGCAGGTATCCCGCTCGGAGCCCGAGCGGCTGCGCTTCTGGGCCGGCCGCAAGAACGCCTTCCCCGCCGCCGGCCGGGTGTCGCCCGACTACTACTGCATGGACGGCACCATTCCGCGCCGGCAACTGGCCCACGTGCTGTCGGCCATCCAGCAGATGGAAGACGAATACGGCCTGCGCTGCGCCAACGTATTCCATGCCGGCGACGGCAACCTGCACCCCCTGATCCTGTTCGATTCGAACAAGCCCGACGAGGTCGACCGCGCCGAGCAATTCGGCGCGGCCATCCTGGAGCTTTGCGTGCAGGTCGGCGGCACCGTCACCGGCGAGCATGGGGTGGGCATGGAAAAGATCAACCAAATGTGCGTGCAATTCACGCGGGATGAACTCGATATGTTTCTGGCCGTCAAGCGGGCCTTCGACCCGTCCTGTCTGTTGAATCCCGAAAAGGTGATTCCCACGCTGGCGCGTTGCGCCGAATACGGCAAGATGCACGTCCATGGCGGCGAGCTGCGCTTTCCCGACCTGCCTCGCTTCTGATGCCGACCATGGAATTCGTTCTGTCGGAATTGTGCGATCAGGTCATGACCGCGCGGGCGGGCCGCAAGCCGTTGTTCGTCTGCGGCGGCGGGACCAAGGCGTTCTACGGCAATCACCGGGTCCAGCCTTCGCCGGACGGTCATAATCTGCTGGACCTGACCGCGTATCGCGGCATCGTCAATTACCAGCCCTCCGAACTTGTAGTTACCGCGCGCGCGGGGACGCCCCTGGCCGAGCTGGAAGCGGCGCTGGCCGAACAGGGCCAGATGCTGGCGTTCGAGCCGCCGCATTTCGGGCCGGCCGCGACCGTGGGCGGCTGCGTGGCCGCCGGCCTGGCCGGGCCGCGGCGGCAGGCCGCGGGCGGCGTGCGCGATTTCGTGCTCGGCACCCGCGTGCTGGACGCCCAGGGCCGCATGCTGAACTTCGGCGGCGAGGTCATGAAGAACGTGGCGGGCTACGACGTATCGCGCTTGCTGGCCGGGTCGTTGGGCATCTTCGGCGCGATTCTGGAAGTCTCGCTCAAGGTCGTGCCGCGGCCGGGCCAGGAGCTGACGCTGACCCAGGAAGCCACCGAAGCCCAGGCCCTGGAACGCTTCAACGAATGGCGCAGCCTGCCGTTGCCGGTCTCCGCCAGTTCCTGGCATGCCGAAGGCGGCACGGAAACCGGGCTGCTGCGGCTGCGGCTGTCGGGCACCGAGCCGGCCGTGCGCGTCGCCCAGGCGCGCCTGGGCGGCCAGGCCATGGAAGCGCAGGCGGCCCGGGACTGGTGGACGGGCCTGCGCGAGCAGACGCATTCCTTCTTCGCGGAAGGCCCGCTGTGGCGCCTGGCCGTGGCCCCGCGGCGCGGACCGCTGGAGCTCGGACCCACGCTGATCGAGTGGGGCGGAGGACAGCGCTGGCTGCGCGGACACCAGGACGCGCCCGCGGTCCGCGCCGCGGCGCGGACCGCGGGCGGCCATGCCACGCTGTTTCGCAGCCGCGGCGGCGAGATTCCCGCCGACGGCGTGTTCCAGGCGCAGGAGCCGGTGCTGGCGGCGATCGCCCGGCGCCTCAAGCAAGAATTCGATCCCCTGGGCATTTTCAATCCCGGCCGCATGATCCCCGGGCTCTGACCCTTACCGATATCCATGCAGACTAATCTCGCCAGTTGGGCCCGCGACACCGACTTCGGACAGGAGGCCGACGCCATCCTGCGCCGCTGCGTCCATTGCGGCTTCTGTACCGCCACCTGCCCGACCTACCAGGTGCTGGGCGACGAACTCGACAGCCCGCGCGGGCGCATCTATCTGATCAAGCAGGTCCTGGAAGGCGCGGAACCCACGCGCGCCACCCAGCAGCACCTCGACCGCTGCCTGACCTGCCGCAACTGCGAAACCACTTGCCCGTCGGGCGTGCAGTACGGACACCTGGTCGATATCGGACGCAACCTGGTCGAACAGAAGGTCAAGCGGCCCTGGCCCGAGCGCGCCAAGCGCGCGCTGCTGCGCAAGGGCCTGAATTCCCCCTTGTTCGGGCCGGCCATGCGCATCGGCCAGGCGCTGCGGGGAGTGTTGCCGCCTGCCTTGCAGCGCAAGGTGCAGCCGCGTCGCGATCCCGGCCTGCCACCGCCGGCGCGCCCGCACGCGCGGCATGTGCTGATGCTGGCCGGTTGCGTGCAGCCGGCCATGATGCCCTCCGTCGACGCCGCCACTATCCGGGTGCTCGACGCGGTCGGCATCGGTACCGAGGTGGCGGCCGGATCGGGCTGCTGCGGCGCGATCAATTTCCATCTGGACGACCAGCCTGCCGGACTGGACCAGATGCGCGCCAATATCGATGCGTGGTGGCCTTACTTCGAAAGCGGCCGCGTCGAGGCGGTGGTCATGAATGCCTCGGGTTGCGGGGCCATGGTCAAGGAATACGCCCATCACCTGCGCGACGACCCCGACTATGCCGAACGCGCCCGGCACATCGTGGACAAGGTGGTCGACGTCGCGGAGTTGCTGGCGCCGCATGTCGCCGAATTGCGCGCGCGCATGGGCGAAACGCCGTCCGAAGCGGTCGCCTTCCATCCGCCGTGCACACTGCAGCATTGGCAGGCCCTGCGCCCGGTCACCGAGACTGTGCTGGCCGATCTCGGCTTTCGGCTCCAGCCGTTCGCCGAAAGCCATCTTTGCTGCGGATCGGCAGGCGCCTATTCCATGCTGAACCCCGAGATCTCGCTGTCCCTGCGCGACCGCAAGCTGGCCGCGATCGAACCGGGCAAGCCGGAAATGATCCTGTCGTCCAACGTGGGCTGCATCGCCCATCTGCAAAGCGGTACGGAAACCCCGGTGCGCCACTGGATCGAGGCGGTGGACGCGGCGCTGGCCCCGGCGGGCCGGGGCGCCCGATAAGGAAACGGGAGCCCCCGGGGGCTCCCGCCTGACGCATGCCGGCGGCGGTCGCCGCCGGGCGCGACATCACTCCACGGCCTTGACCATGTCCTCGATGACCTTCTTGGCGTCGCCGAACACCATCATGGTCTTGTCCATGTAGAACAGCTCGTTGTCCAGCCCGGCATAGCCCGCCGCCATCGACCGCTTGTTGACGATGACGGTGCCGGCCTTGTAGGCCTCCAGGATGGGCATGCCCGCGATCGGCGACTTGGGGTCGTTCTTGGCCGCGGGGTTGACCACGTCGTTGGCGCCCAGGACCAGCACGACGTCGGTCTGGCCGAATTCGCCGTTGATGTCTTCCATTTCGAAGACCTGGTCGTACGGGACTTCCGCCTCGGCCAGCAACACGTTCATGTGCCCAGGCATGCGGCCGGCGACCGGGTGGATGGCGTACTTGACCGTCACGCCTTTCTCGGAGAGCTTTTCCGCCAGTTCCTTGAGCGCATGCTGGGCGCGCGCCACCGCCAGGCCGTAGCCCGGGACGATCGTGACCGTTTCGGCATTGGTCATGATGAAGGCCGCGTCGTCCGGACTGCCGGACTTGACGCTGCGCTGGGCCTGCTGGCCGGCGGCCGCCGCGCCGCTTCCCCCGCCGCCGAAGCCGCCCAGGATCACGTTGAAGAAAGACCGGTTCATGGCCTTGCACATGATGTAGGACAGGATCGCGCCGGAGGACCCGACCAGCGAGCCGGCGATGATCAGCATGGGATTGTTCAGCGAGAAGCCGATGCCGGCCGCCGCCCAGCCCGAATAGCTGTTGAGCATGGACACCACCACCGGCATGTCCGCGCCTCCGATCGGAATGATGATCAGCACGCCCAGCACGAAAGCGATGGCGGCCATGATCACGAAGGGCGTCCAGTCCTGCGTGGCCATGAACCACAGCCCGCAGCCGATCATGGCCAGCGCCAGCAGCAGGTTCAGCAGGTGCTGGCCGGCGAACACTACCGGCGCCCCCTGGAACAGGCGGAACTTGTACTTGCCCGACAGCTTGCCGAAGGCGATCACCGAACCCGAGAACGTGATGGCGCCGACGAAGGTCCCGATGAAGAGTTCCAGGCGGTTGCCGACCGGCAGGGGTTGGCCGTCGGCGGCGATGCCGAAGGCGTGCGGCTCGGCGACCACGGCGACCGCGATGGCCACCGCCGCCAGGCCGATCATGCTGTGCATGAAGGCGACCAGTTCCGGCATCTTGGTCATTTCGACCCGCTTGGCCATGATGGTGCCGACGCTGCCGCCGACCAGCAGGCCGAGCACGACCCAGCCCAGGCCGATGCCGGCCGCGCCCTGGCGCGCCAGGCCCACGATGAGCGCCGCGGTGGTCACCACGGCGATGGCCATGCCGACCATGCCGAAGACATTGCCCATGCGCGAACTGGTGGGATGCGACAGTCCCTTGAGCGCCTGGATGAAGCAGACCGAGGCGATCAGATAGAGCAGGGTGACGAGATTGAGCGAGATCATTGCGGCTGACCTCCCTTGGCGGCCTTCCTGTCCTTTTTCTTGAACATCTCGAGCATGCGCCGGGTGACCAGGAAGCCGCCGAAGACGTTGACTGCGGCCAGCGCCACGGCGACCACGCCCATGCCGCGGGCCAGGCCGCCGTCGGTCAGCGCGGCCGCCAGCATGGCGCCGACGATGATGATGGCCGAGATGGCGTTGGTCACCGCCATGAGCGGCGTGTGCAGCGCCGGCGTGACGTTCCACACCACGTGGTAGCCGACATAGATGGCCAGCACGAAGATGATGAGATTGATGAGGGTGGGGCTGATGGATTCCATTTATTGCCTCCGCAGCACGTTGCCGCCTTCGCAGACCAGGCAGGCCGCCACGATTTCGTCGTCGCGCTGGATCGCCAGCGCGCCGTCCTTGTCGGTGATGAGCTTGAGAAAGTCGAGCAGGTTGCGCGCGTAGAGCGCCGAGGCGTCGGTGGCGACCAGGCCGGGGAGGTTGGTCAGCCCGATCAGCGTGACGCCATGCTTTTGCACGACCTTGCCTTTCTCGGACAGGGGGCAGTTGCCGCCGCGCTCGACCGCCAGGTCGACCACCACCGAGCCGGGCTTCATGCCCTGGACGGTTTCTTCCGACACCAATGTGGGCGCCGGCCGGCCGGGGATCAGGGCGGTGGTGACGATGATGTCGGCCTGCTTGCAGCGCTCGGAGACCAGGGCGGCCTGGCGCGCCATCCAGGCGGGCGGCATGGGTCGGGCATAGCCGCCCGTGCCTTGGGCGATCTCGCGCTCTTCGTCGGTCTCGAAGGGGACGTCGATGAACTTGGCGCCCAGCGACTCGACCTGTTCCTTGGCGGCGGGACGCACGTCCGAGGCTTCCACCACGGCGCCCAGCCGCTTGGCGGTGGCGATCGCCTGCAGGCCGGCCACGCCGGCGCCCAGCACGACCGCGCGGGCGGCCTTGAGCGTGCCGGCGGCGGTCATCATCATGGGAAACATGCGGCCGTAATGGTGCGCGGCCAGCAGGACCGCCTTGTAGCCGGCCAGGTTGGCCTGCGAGGACAGCACGTCCAGGCTTTGCGCACGCGTGATGCGGGGCGCGGCCTCCAGCGCGAAGCCGGTCGCGCCGGCGGCGGCCAGTCCCGCCAGCCCTTCGGCGTCGAACGGATCGAGCATGCCGACCACCACCGCGCCGGTCTTGACCTGCGGCAGTTCCTGCGCCGACGGGGCGCGAACCTTGAGCACCAGTTCGGCGCCCAGCGCCTGCCCGGCGGAGCCCAGCTCGGCGCCGGCGGCCTCGTAGGCGTCGTCGGGATAGTGGGACGCGGCGCCGGCGCCGCGTTCCACGATCACGCTGTGCTTGGCCGCGATGTACTTCTTGACAGTCTCGGGCGTCGCGGCGACGCGTGTCTCGCCGTCCCGGGTTTCGCACGGGATTCCTATGCGCATGGGCGCTTCTCCTTTCCCTGTAGTGATGTTGTCCGTATGCTGTCGCATGCGCTCGCGCGGCGTATCGTGTCGCCCGCGAGCGCATGCGGCAGCATGCTCCTGCGCTCAAGCACAGGGCTGGGCCGCTCGAGCGGCCCAGCCCTGTGGTGTGTCGGATGCCGGCGCCGGGGATTCGGCGCATCGGCAGGCTAGTTATACACTGAATGCGCGATGCCGCCATCGCCGGCTCTCGATGAAATCGCCGAATCGGCGTATTTCGGGCCGCCCGGAGACGCCCGCGGCCGCAACGGACGCGCCATAGCGAATAAAATACCGCGCATCATGTCGCCATCCGTACATCGCAAGGGCCGGGTCGTCGTCGGTATGTCCGGCGGAGTGGACTCGTCAGTGACCGCGTGGCTGCTCAAGCAGCAGGGATACGAAGTCGTCGGCCTGTTCATGAAGAACTGGGAGGACGACGACGACTCCGAATACTGTTCCAGCCGCCAGGACTGGCTGGACGCCGCCAGCGTCGCCGATCTGGTCGGCGTCGACATCGAGGCCGTGAATTTCGCGGCCGAATACAAGGACCGGGTCTTCGCGGAGTTCCTCAGGGAGTATTCCGCCGGCCGCACGCCCAATCCGGACGTGCTCTGCAACGCGGAAATCAAGTTCAAGGCCTTCCTCGACCACGCGATGAGCCTGGGCGCCGAGCGCATCGCGACCGGCCACTACGCGCGCGTGCGGGCCGTCGAGGGCCCGCTGGGCACGCGCCACGAATTGCTGCGCGGCCTGGATCCCTCCAAGGACCAGAGCTATTTCCTGCATCGCCTGAACCAGGCGCAGCTCGCGCGCACGCTGTTCCCGCTCGGCGAACTGCACAAGTCCGAGGTCCGGCGCATCGCGCGCGAGATCGGGCTGCCCAACGCCGCGAAGAAAGACTCCACCGGCATCTGTTTCATCGGCGAGCGTCCCTTCCGCGAGTTCCTGAACCGCTACCTGCCCACGGCGCCGGGTCCCATCCTGACGCCGGAGGGCAGGGAGGTCGGCCGCCACCAGGGTCTCGCGTTCTACACGCTGGGCCAGCGCAAGGGACTGGGCGTGGGCGGCGTGCGGGGCAGCCAGCGGGCGGACGGCACGGCCGACGCCTGGTATGTCGCCCGCAAGGACCTGGCGGCCAATACGCTCTACGTCGTGCAGGGGCACGACCATCCCTGGCTGCTGGCCGACGCGCTGCATGCCGGGCAGGCCAGTTGGGTCGGCGGCGAGCCGCCGGCGGCGGGCCGCTACGGCGCCAAGACGCGCTACCGCCAGGCCGACGCCGGCTGCCGGTTCGCGGGCCAGGAGCAGGACACGTTCGAACTGGGTTTCGATCAGCCCCAGTGGGCCGTTACCCCGGGGCAGTCCACCGTCCTCTACGACGGCGAGATCTGCCTGGGCGGCGGCGTCATCGTCTGATCGGCAAAGGAAAGGGGAGATGGTGGATCCATTATTCGTGGCGATATTGCTGGTGCTCGGCGCCGTGGTGGGGTTTGCGGCCGGCCTGCTGGGCATAGGCGGAGGCATGGTCCTGGTGCCGTTCCTGACCATGCTGTTCACCTGGCGGCAGATACCGCCGGACCTGGTGGTGCATGTGGCCATCGCGACATCCATGGCCTCCATCCTGTTCACCTCGGTGTCCAGCGTGCGCGCGCACCACCAGACGGGCAACGTGCAATGGAAGATCGTCGCCGTCCTGGCGCCGGGCATCATCGTCGGCGGCCTGCTCTCCGGGGGGGCGGTGTTCGCCTTTCTGGATACCGCGTGGCTGTCCCTGGTGTTCGCGCTGTTCGTGGGGTATTCGGGCCTGAAGATGTTCTCGAGCAAGAAAACCGGTCCGTCGCGGCCGATGCCCGGGCCGGTCGGGACATCGGCGGTGGGCGTGGGCATAGGCTTCGTCTCCGGCCTGGTCGGCGCCGGCGGCGGTTTCCTGTCGGTGCCGTTCATGACCTGGTGCAGCGTGCCGCTGCACCGGGCGGTGGCGACGTCTGCCGCGCTGGGCTTTCCCATCGCCCTGGCCAATACCGTGGGATATATCGCCTCGGGCTCCCAGGAAGCCGGCAACCAGCCCGGCATGATCGGCTTCATCTACTGGCCGGCCCTGCTGGTCGTGGTGGTGGCCAGCATATTGACCGCCCCGATGGGGGCCCGCATGGCGCACCGCCTGCCGGTGACGACGCTCAAGCGGGTCTTCGCGTGCCTGCTCTTCTGCCTGGCCCTGTACATGCTGGCCAAGGCCTACGGCGCATTCGCGGCGGGCATCTGACGGCGAGCCCGGTCGACAAAAAAGGCGCCCGGGGGCACCTTTTTTGTCCATCCGGCTCAGGCGGCCGGCGGGGCGGTGTCGATGAAGGAGGGGCGTGCCGACAGCTTCTCGTACAGCCTGGCCAGATTCGGATGGCCCTTGCGCCAGTCCAGCGAGGCGAAGCGCAGGTCCAGGTAGCCCAGCGCGCAGCCGACCGCGATATCGGCCAGGCTGTAGTTCACGCCCATGCAGAACGGCTGGTCGGCCAGGCTCTTGTCCATGGCGTCGAGCGCGGCGGCGATCTTGCCGTCCTGGCGGGCGATCCATTCCGGGCTGCGCTGGGTCTCGGTCCGCTTGGTGTGCTCGAAATGGATGGCCACGCAGGCGTCGAGCACGCCGTCGGCGATGGCTTCCCAGCACTTGACCACCGCGCGGTCGCGGCCGGCGGGAGGAATCAGCCGGCTGACGGGCGAGAGCGTGTCGAGATACTCGACGATGACGCGGGAGTCGAACAGCGCGCCATTGTCTTCCATGACCAGGCAGGGCACCTTGCCCAGCGGGTTGTAGGCCTGGATTTCGGTGTCGGTGCTCCAGACGTTTTCGAGTTCGAAGCGGTAGTCCAGCTTTTTTTCATTCATGACGATACGGACTTTCCGCACGTACGGGCTGGTAAGCGAGCCGAGCAGTTTCATGAGGAGCTTGAGTGATCGAAAGGCGGGCGCAGTATAGCAGCAGCAGGAAGCCCGAAATACCTGTTTACGGAGTTTATCCCGACGTCCGGACATTTGTTGCAAACGGCCGAATGATAAAATCGGCACCCTCGTTTTTGTCGCGTTTTCACATCATGCAGATCGATTCCCCGCTCAGCCCGCTCAATGCCCTCTCGCCGCTGGACGGGCGCTATGCCGCGCGTGGCCAGGCGCTGCGGGGCCTGCTGTCCGAGGCCGGCTTCATGGCGCACCGGGTCGAAGTCGAGATCGCCTGGCTGGAGGCGCTGGCGGAAGCCGGCCTGCCGGAGCTGCCGGGGTTCTCGGAGGCCGGACGGCGGCGCCTGAAACAATTGGTGGAGCGGTTCGCCGAATCCGACGCCGCACGCATCAAGGATATCGAGCGCACCACCAACCACGACGTCAAGGCGGTCGAATACTGGCTGAAGGAAAAGGTCGCCGACGACGCGGAACTGGCGCAGGCGGCGGAATTCATCCATTTCGCCTGCACATCGGAGGACATCAACAATACGTCCCATGCGCTGATGCTGTCGCGGGCCCGCGACCAGGTCCTGCTGCCCGCGCTGCAGGACCTCTGCGCCCGGCTGCGCGAGCTGGCGGCCCGCCACGCCGAGCAGCCCATGCTGGCCCGCACCCACGGCCAGCCGGCCAGCCCGACCACCCTGGGCAAGGAATTCGCCAACGTGGCGGCGCGGCTGCAACGGGCGCTCGACGCCATCGGCCGGGTCGAGCCCCTGGCCAAGCTCAATGGCGCCACCGGCAATTACAACGCCCATTGCAGCGCCTACCCGGAAATCGACTGGCCCGCCTTCAGCGCCAGGGCGCTGGCCGGCCTGGGCCTGACGCAGAACGCGCACACGATCCAGATCGAGCCCCATGACTGGATGGCCGCCCTGTTCGACGCGGTCGCCCGGGCCAATGTGATCCTGCTCGATTTCAACCGGGACGTCTGGGGCTACGTCGCCCTGGGGTATTTCAAGCAGCGCCTCAAGGAAGGCGAGGTCGGCTCCTCGACCATGCCGCACAAGGTCAACCCGATCGATTTCGAGAATTCCGAAGGCAACCTGGGCCTGGCCAACGCCATGCTGCGCCACCTGTCCGACAAGCTGCCGGTGTCGCGCTGGCAGCGCGACCTGACCGACTCCACGGTGTTGCGCAACCTGGGCGTGGCCTTCGGCTATTGCCTGGTCGCCTACGATGCCTGCCGCCGCGGCCTGGACAAGCTCGAAGTCAACGCCGCGGCGATCGACGCCGATATCGACGAATGCTGGGAAGTCCTGGCCGAGCCCGTGCAGACGGTCATGCGGCGCTACGGGCTGCCGCAGCCGTACGAGCAGCTCAAGGCGCTCACGCGCGGCAAGGGCATCACGCAGGCCGCGCTGCGCGAGTTCATTCAGGGCCTGGAGCTTCCCGCGGACGCCAAGGCCCGCTTGTTGGCCATGACGCCGCGGACCTATACCGGGCTCGCGGCACAGTTGGCAAGAGTGGTGTAATTCCCGAGTGGTGCAATTCGGCACACGGGGCTGGCCGGCGCGGGATATCGCCGTGAGCGGCCCGATTTCATTTCAAGGAGATTCGCAATGAAGAAAGCGTCCTTGCTGACGGCCCTGGCCTGTGCGGCATCGCTGGCCTGTTGGGCCGGCCCCGCCGCTGCGCAGTTCGCCAAGAAAGAAGATGCCATCAAGTACCGCCAGTCGGCGCTCACGCTCATGGCTTCCCATTTCGGCCGCATGACTCCGGTCGTCAAGGGCCAGGTGCCTTACGATCCGGCCCGGATCAAGGCCAACGTGGCGCTGCTGCGCACGCTGGCCACGCTGCCCTGGGCGGGGTTCGGCCCCGGCACGGAAGGCGGCCACGCCAAGGACGATATCTGGCTCGACGAGGAAGGCTTCAAGAAGGCCCAGCAGAAGCTGGAGGACAATCTCGTGAAGCTGTCGGCCGCCGCCGATGCCGGCGACCTGGACAAACTTCGTGCCGCGTTCGGCGACGTGGGGGCCAGTTGCAAGTCCTGCCACGATTCCTATCGGCAGAAGAAGAACTAGTAGAACGATCCGGCGGCCGGCGCGAGGCTCTGGATCCACCAGACGAGCGTCCCGGCCGCCGCCGCGATGACGGCCGCCAGCAGCCACACGGCGGGGCCGTCGCGGGCGGGCTCGGCGCCGGCCGGCCAGTCCGCGCGGCGCATATCGCCCGAGATCATGGGCCGGACCAGGCGCTTGCGGCGCCAGCCCACGTACCAGGCGATGGCCGCCAGGTGCAATCCCACCAGGGCGTAGACGAGCCAGGCATTGGCCTGGTGCAGGCCCGTCAGCATCGACGAGGCGTTTTCTTCGATATACTGGGCCAGCGGTCCCTCGGTCAGGATGTCGTCGTTGGCGAACAGGCCGCTGCCGGCCTGGAACCCGAGCACCGCCAGCATGGCGGCCACCGACCACCCTCCCAGGGGATTATGTCCCGGCGCCGAGGGTTCGCCGCGCAGGTAACGCACGACGGCGCGCGGGGCGCGCATGAACTGCGTGAAGCGTGCGTAGCGCGGGCCGACACAGCCCCAGGCCAGGCGAAAGACAATCAAGCCCAGGGTGGCCAGTCCGAACCGGACATGCCAGTCCATCCACAGTCCGCCGAGGTTGGCCGTGACGATGGCGCCGATGACGCAGGCCGCCAGCAACCAGTGGAAGATTCGCGTCGGCAGGTCCCATATGCGCATTACAGGCGAGGTTTCATTCATGGCGTAGGGCGTGGCAGGTTACAAATGAAGAGGCGACGGGGTCGCCGGCACGGCGTTATGCTGAGTCCTGAAAGGATTTTGCCATGTTACATAACCATCTGGTTTACAAGGGGTATAGGCTTTCCGCCAATGTCGAAAGGTCGCTGGTCCGGGGCGATGGCGCCTTGTCCGCGGCGACTTTCCGCGCCACGCTCACCATCATGCCGGCTTCAGGACAGGATTTCGGCCCCTGGCCGGAAGACGCGATCATTTCCTCTCCCTTGTCCAGCACGGCCTGGACCAGTCCGCGCGATGCCATCCAGGCGGCCATGGAATACGGCCGCGAGGTCGTGGATCAGTTGTCGTCGTTCCAGAACAGGTAAAGGCGCACGTTCCGGAACCGCGCGGCGCGCCCTGGCAAACGAAGGCAAAAAAAAGCGCCCGCACAAGCGGGCGCTTTTCGATGATACTGGTGGCGCATCCCTGACTCGAACAGGGGACCTGCGGATTATGATTCCGTCGCTCTAACCAACTGAGCTAATGCGCCATGCATGCCTCGCGATCTCGATCTTGCGCGGTGGATGGAGCCCGCGAAAGCAAGAAGCGCCACATGGAAAGTCCGAAATTCTAGCATAGTTCCGGGCCGTCCTGTCCTGAGGCAAGCCTTCAGGTTTCCCGTGCGGGGATCGCTGCTCCGGGGCCTGCCGCTCGGGCCGCGGCCGGCGGTGAAACAGGGCCTTACCCCTCGTTGCCAAAGCAGAGCCACGCGCGCGGTTAAGCCTGCACAATGAATCGTCGAGGCGCGGACGGCGTTGTCCGTGCCAGGTGGGAGATGATGCCCCGTCCGGTTTCGCGGCCGGCGCGGCGTCGACGCCGCAGCGCGGCGGGCCTGCCGGCTTTTCTGAAAGGAGAACGGACATGACCACCCCTACTGCCCGTGACGAGGTCGCGGCCGACAAGGCGAAGATCGAGCAAGGCTTCAAGGAGTTGCTGGAAGGCACCGAGGCCCTGCTGCGTTCCACCGCAGCCTATACGGGCGACGAACTCGGTTCGGCCCGCAATCGGCTCAAGTCGAGGCTGGAGCATGCGCGGCATGCCGCGCACGATTGGGAACGCCGTGCGGCCGATCGCTATCAGCATGCCGCCAGCGATACGGACGCCTACGTCCGGGCCCATGCCTGGAAGACGATAGGCGCGGCGGCGCTGGTCGGCCTGTTGATCGGCATCCTGACGACGCCGCGCCGCTGACCGCGGGTGCCGCCGCATCGAAGGAGAAAGCCATGTCTTTGATCGTCGCAGCTCGTTTCGATAGTTTCCCCGAGGCCGAGAATGCCGCCCGCCGCCTGTTCCGGGAAGGGTTCGGGGAAGATGCGGTGAACATCTTTTTCGTCAATCCTTCAGGCTCCCACGATCGCTACCCGGTGGGCGGCGACCAGGCCGCCGATCCCGATTCGCGCGGGGCGCACTACGGCGCCATCGCCGGCGCCGCGCTGCTGGCCACCGTGGGCGCGCTCATTGGCGCCGGAGGCCTGTTCCTGTACGGCCGTACCGGTCTCGAGGTCGTGGTCGCGGGCGCGGTCGGCGCCTATATCGGTTCGCTGGCCGGGGCGCTTTTCGTGACGGGGCGGCGCAGCCGGCACCAGGCCCAGGAGGGTGCGCCCATGCCGGTGCGGCACGCGGGCGTGTTGACGGCGGTGCACGTGGAACTCAATCAGGAGGCCGAGGCGGCGCGCATCCTGCGCGAGGCCGGCGGCATGGACATCGAGCGGGCCGAAGGCCGCTGGCGGGACGGCAAGTGGGTGGATTTCGATCCGGTCTCGGCGCCCACGCCGGAGACGCTGGCCTCGCGGGGCGCCGCGCGCTGAAGAGGGCGGCGCGTCCTGTCCGCGCAAAGGAGAATCCGGCATGGCCAAGAAAGAACGCCGGCCTCTGGGCCGGTCGGCGCAAGCCGTCCAGGACCGCAGCGATGCGGAATCGGGGGACGGCAACCGCCCGCAGGAACGCTCGCCGACCGCCGACGACCCTGAACGCCGCCGCAACGAAGGGCCGGGGCAATTCCCGCAGCGTTTCGACGAGGGCGGGACGTCCGAAGACCTGCTGCGGCGCGGCTATCAGCGTGGCGACCAGGGAGGCTACCAGGCGAGCGCGGACGATGTCCGCTACAACCGCCACCCGCTGGAGCAGCAGCCGGTGAAGGATCCCGATCCCGACGCCGACACCGACGAACGGATCCTGCAGCGTGTGCGCCAGCGCCTGGGCGAATCGCAGTTGCCAGACGTCATGCGATTGAGCGTGACGGTCCGTCACGGCGAAGTCCTGCTGGAAGGTTCCGTCGAGCATGCCGGCGACCGCGACGCCATCGAGGCCGAGGTGGCGCAGTGCGGCGGGGTGCGGCGGGTCGAGAACCGGGTTTCCGTCCGCGCGCCATGAGTTCCCCGTGGCGTGCGCTGGCGGTCGCCGCCTGCGCTGCCTGCCTCGCCGCCTGTGCCTCGTTGCCCAGCCTGGACAACGTGGGGGCGCGGCGCGCGCAGCAAGCCAGTTCGGCGCAGAGCAGCCGCCTCAGCTACGATCGTAGCGGCGAGATCGTCCGCCGGGCGCAAGCCCACGGATGGAGCGGCGATTTCCTGGCCCGCCACCTGCAGATCGAGCAGGCCATCAGCGGCGCGCCCCTGACGGCCGGCAATCGCATCGAGCTGTTGCCCGACGGTCCCGCCACCTATCGCGCCATGCAGCAGGCCATCATGGGCGCCCGCCATTTCATCCACATGGAAACCTATATCTTCGAGGACGACGAGGTCGGCTCCCTCTTCGCCGACGCGCTGATCCAGAAGCACCGGGAGGGCGTGGAGGTGGCCCTCATGGTGGATGCCGTGGGCATCCTGAATACGCCGGGGGAATTGTTCGATCGCATGCGCCGCGCCGGCATTCCGGTCGTGGTGTTCAACCCGGTCAACCCCTTGCACGCGCGGTCCGGCTGGTCGCCCAACGAGCGCAACCACCGCAAGCTGCTCGTGGTGGACGGCAAGGTGGGGTACCTGGGCGGCATCAACGTCAGCGATGTGTATTCGTCCTCGCCCGGTTCCGGCTCCGGCTCGAGCCCCGGCGCCGGCAGCGGGACGGCGGACGCGCCGCGCCGGGCCGGCGGCGCCGAAGGCGCGCCGTGGCGCGATACGCACATAGAGATCCGCGGACCGGCGGTCGCCGGCATGGAGGACATCTTCATACGCGCCTGGCGCAAGCAGAAGGGTCCGCCGCTCGCGCAGCGCGGGTTCCTGGCTCCGCCGCCCGCCCATGGGCCGCTGTACGTGCGCATTCTGGCCAACGACCCGGGCCAGAGCGACAACTACGCCATCTACCTTACGCTGATGTCGGCGCTCAGGAGCGCCGCGAAATCGATCCATGTCACCATGGCGTATTTCGTGCCCGATCCGGCGTTTCTCCAGGCGCTCGAAGATGCCGCGGGCCGCGGCGTCGAAGTGGTGCTGGTCCTGCCGGGGTTCAGCGATTCGTCGCTGGTGTTCCACGCGGGACGTTCGTATTACGCGCCGTTGCTGGAGTCCGGCGTCGTCATCTACGAAAGGCGCGACGCGCTGCTGCACGCCAAGACGGCGGTCATCGACGGAGTATGGAGCACCGTGGGGTCGAGCAACATGGACTGGCGCAGCTTCGCGTTGAACTACGAAATCAACGCCGTGGTCCTGGGGCCGGAGTTCGGCGCCGAAATGGAGCGGCTGTTCCAGAGCGACGTTGCCGACTCCGTGCGGATCGATCCCCAGGCATGGCAGGACCGGCCGGCCTCGGACCGTTTCATGGAAACATTCTCGCGCCTGTTCGAGCGCTGGCTCTGATTCGCGGGCGCGCGTGCGGCGGCATCAGGCGCCGGCGGGCAGTCCCGGGGCCGGCCCGGCAGCCGGTATGTCGCGTCCTTCGTTCGCCGCGTCGGCATGGGCGGCGCGCGTCAGCGCGGCGGTCAGGTCCTGCGCGGGCTGGAAGGAATCGGCGCGCGCCATCGGCCAACCCACCCGATACAGCGTGTGGCGGAACTCGCCCGTGAGCAGGTCGCCCGGCTCCAGGCTGGGAAACAGGGCCGACAGCAGGCGCACTTCGCTGGGGGAAATGCGGCGGGCGATATGGTGCGGCCGCAACTGGCTGGGATGCGTCAGGCCCGCCGCGCTGAGCAGTTCGGCCAGCGCGTGCAGCGTGTTGCGATGGAAGTTTGCCACGCGCTGCGCCTTGTCGGGCACCACCAGGGCCCGCTGGCGCAGCGGGTCCTGCGTCGTGACGCCGGTCGGGCATTTGTCGGTATGGCAGCTCTGGGCCTGAATGCAGCCGACCGAGAACATGAAACCCCGGGCGCTGTTGCACCAGTCCGCGCCCAGGGCCAGGATACAGGCCATGTCGAAGGCCGAGATGACCTTGCCCGAGCCGCCGATCTTGACGCGGTCGCGCAGATTGATGCCCACCAGCGTATTGTGGACCAGGCGCAGCGCCTCGCGCAGCGGCGTGCCGACATGGTCGACGAACTCCACCGGGGCGGCCCCCGTGCCGCCTTCGGCGCCGTCCACGACGATGAAGTCGGGCGTGACGCCGGTTTCCAGCATGGCCTTGGCGATGGCGAACCATTCCCAGGGATGCCCCACGCACAGCTTGAAGCCGACCGGCTTGCCTTCGGAAAGCTGCCGCAGGCGGGCCACGAACCGCATCAGGGCGACAGGGGAGTCGAATGCACTGTGGCTGGGCGGCGAGTTGCAGTCCTGCCACGGCGCCACGCCGCGCGCCTCGGCGATTTCCGGGGTGACCTTGGCGCCCGGCAGGATGCCGCCGTGCCCGGGCTTGGCGCCTTGCGACAGCTTGATCTCGATCATCTTGACCTGCGGCAGCAGGGCATTGCGCACGAAGGCTTCCTCGGAGAAATTGCCGCGCTCGTCGCGGCAGCCGAAGTACCCCGAACCGATGTTCCAGACCAGCGAGCCGCCGGGTTGCCTGTGGTAGCGGCTGATGCCTCCTTCGCCGGTATCGTGGGCGAAATCGCCCCGGCGCGCGCCTTCGTTCAGGGCCAGCACGGCATTGCCCGACAGCGCGCCGAAGCTCATGGCCGAGATGTTGAGCACGGACATGCGGTAAGGCTGGGTGCAGTCGGGGCCGCCCACGACGATGCGGAAATCGCGGTCGGCCACATGGGCCGGGACCAGCGAATGGTTGATCCATTCGTAGCGGTCCCCGTAGACGTCCTGCTGCGTGCCGAAGGGGCGCTTGTCCACTTCCTGCTTGGCGCGCTGGTAGACGATCGAGCGCTGGGCGCGCGAGAACGGCGCCGCCTGGGTATCGTCCTCCAGGAAATACTGGCGGATCTCGGGCCGGATGAACTCGAACAGGAAGCGCAGGTTGCCGAGCACCGGATAGTTGCGCCGGATGGCGTGGCGCGGCTGGATCAGGTCGTAGAGGCCCAGCGCCGTGAGCGCGGCGCAAACCGCCGCGCCGATCCACCACCAGGGCGAATTGAATACGGCCAGGGCCGCGCAGGCGGGCGTGGCGACCACCACCAGGCCGAGCGTGATATGGCGGGCAACAAAGATATTCATGCAAGCGGCTCCCGGATCAGGATCGCCCGACCATACCAGAAGACGATGGAAGGCAGTGGGGCGGCGGCGAGGAATCGTGGCCGACGCCCCTGCGGCCGCCGCTTCAGCAGCCGGAACGCTGAGGGGTTTTCTCGACGCTCAGCCCGAACAGCGGGCGCAGCCTGACGCCTACCGCGCTGCCGGCGAAGGCGGCGGGCAGCCAGATCCAGGCATGCAGGCTGCCGGAGAGCATGCCGCTGAAATAGGCCCCGATATTGCAGCCCCAGGCCAGCCTTGCGCCGTAGCCCAGCAGCAGACCGCCCACGATGGCGGCCAGCAGCGAGCGGGGCGGGACCTTCCAGATCGGGGCGAACTTGCCCGCGGCCGAGGCGGCGGCCAGCGCGCCCAGCATCAGGCCGATGTCCATGACGGTCGTGACGTCCTCGCGCAGCGGCGCGAACAGGGTGTCCTGCTCGGTGGCCCAGAACTGCCAGTACGCGACATCGGTGCCCAGCGCATCGAGCGCCTTGGCTCCCCACAGCGCGAAGGCAGTGGTGATGCCCCAGGGCCGGCCCGACAGCGCCAGCGTGGCGAAGTTGAGGACCACCAGGGCCACCGCGCCCCATACCAGGGGCCAGGGGCCGCGCAGCAGCGAGGCCGGGGCGCCGGTCTCGCTGGTGGTGGAGACCAGGCGCCCATGACGGCGCTTTTCGAGCACGGTGGTCAACCAGGCGATGAAGGCGAAGATGGCAAGATAGACCACCAGCGCGGTGGACACGCCCCAGGTCTTGACCAGCGAGGTGGGCTTGAACGAGGGCAGCGTGGCCCACCACGCATAGTTGGCCGTGGCCAGCACCGATCCCACCACGAAAAAGAACAGCGTCACGAGCATGCGGGTATTGCCGCCGCCGACCGCGAACAGGGTGCCGGACGCACAGCCGCCGCCCAATTGCATGCCCATGCCGAACAGGAAGGCGCCGAGGACCACGGAAAGACTGGGCGGCGCGACGAAACCGGCGACAGGCTGGCCGAACAGGCTGCCCTGGGCCATGAACGGAAAGAACAGCAGGATGCCCACCGCCAGCATGAGCATCTGCGCGCGCAGGCCGGCGCCGCGCCGGTCGGCGACGAAGACCCGCCAGGCCTGGGTGAAGCCGAAGGCCGCGTGATAGAGCGTGACTCCCAGCAGGGCTCCGACGATCCAGAGCGCGGACTGCCGCCAGCCCACCTGTTGCGCCAGGTATACGGCGCCCGCTCCCAGCACCAGGACAGCCAGCCACAGCGGGCGGCTGTTCAAGCGCAGGTCGGGCAGGGCGGCGCCGTAGGGCGCGGTGGAGACGCGAGTATTCATGACGGATGGGACGGAAAACTGGAAAAAGGGGGCGATACGCCTTTGGCAGTCTAACCCCGGGGCCAAATTCGGCGAACTAATTGATGTAAATGCTCTTATTACTATCAGTAATTTGAAGGCAGGGCCTGGAGCCAGAGCGCGAGCGCCGCCAGGGTGGCGAGCAGAACGGGAACGGTCAGCACGATGCCGATGCGGAAGTATTGTCCCCAGCCGATTCCCAGGCCTTTGCGGGCGAGCACGTGCAGCCAAAGCAAAGTGGCCAGGCTGCCGATCGGGGTGATCTTGGGGCCCAGGTCGCTGCCGATGACATTGCCGTAGATCATGGCTTCGCGCACCAGGCCGCCGGCGTGGCTGTCGCCGATGGACAGGGCGCCCACCAGCACGGCGGGTAGGTTGTTCATGATGGACGACAAAAAAGCCGCCAGCAGCCCGGAACCCAATGCCGCGCCCCACACGCCGCCATGGGTGGCGCAGTAGTCCAGCGCCGCGGTCACGTAGGCCGTCAATCCCGCGTTGCGCAAGCCATACACGACGAGATACATGCCGAGCGAGAAGACCGCGATGTGCCAGGGCGCGTGGCGCAGGATGCGGCGCGTGCCGACCACGTGCCGGCGGCCGGCCACGCACAGCAGCGCCGCCGCGCCCAGCGCGGCGATCGCGCTGATCGGCACGCCCAGCGGCTCCGCCAGGAAGAAGCCCGCCAGCAGCAGCGCCAGGACGATCCAGCCCGCGCGAAACGTCGCCCGGTCCCGCACGGCGGCGGCCGGCGGGCGCAGGCGCGAGACATCGTAGCGGCGTGGGACGGCGCGGCCGAACCCGCCCAGCAGCACGGCCAGCGACGCCGCGACCGATACCACGCCGACCGGCGCCATGACCGCGGCATAGCGGTCGAAGCCGATGTCGAAGAAGTCGGCTGACACGATATTCACCAGGTTGGAGATGATGAGCGGCACGCTGGCGGTGTCGGCGATGAAGCCGGCCGCCATGACGAAGGCCATCGAGGCCGATGCCCCGAAGCCCAGGGCCAGCAGCATCTCCATGACAATGGGCGTCAGGATGAGGGCGGCGCCGTCGTTGGCGAACAGGGCGGACACGGCCGCGCCGAGCAATACGATCAGCACGAACAGCACCCGTCCGTGGCCGCCGCCCCAGCGCGCGACGTGCAGCGCGCACCATTCGAAGAAGCCCGCTTCGTCGAGCACCAGGCTGATGACGATGATGGCGATGAAGGCCGCCGTGGCGTTCCAGACGATATGCCAGACCGCCGGGACGTCGGCGGGCTGCACGGTCCCGGTCGCCAGGGCCAGGCCGGCGCCGATGCAGGCGCTCCAGCCGATGCCGAGCCCGCGCGGCTGCCAGATGACCAGCAGCAGGGTAAGGACGAAGATGGCGACGGCGAGCGGCATGGCGGACGGAAATGAAGCGCATCGCGGACGCGCCGGGGCGCTCATTCTACTGTCGGCCCGGGGGCGGCGGCGTGCAGGCGGGGCGGCGGACTGTCAAAATAGCGTCCGTACAGGGGTGAAGACGCCCGTTGCGCCGTTGCTGGCACGGCGCCGCCTCGCCTCGCCGGAGGAATCATGGACGGGAATGCCGAGCCGCGCATCGCGCTGGGAACCTGGGACAGGCTGGGAGAGGACGCCCGCCGGGTCCGATACGAGGTCTTCGTGGTCGAGCAATCGGTCCCGCTGGACATCGAGCTGGACGACCAGGATGCCGTTTCCATCCACGCCGTGGCCTACGACGCCCGGGGCCGCCCGTTGGGGACCGGGCGCTTGCTGCCCGACGGCCATATCGGCCGCATGGCCGTCTTGAGGGACCTGCGCGGCACAGGCGTCGGCGGCCGCATCCTGCGCGCGCTGATCGACGAAGGGCGGGGCCTGGGGCATGCCAGCCTGGCCCTGCACGCGCAGACGCATGCCAAGCACTTCTACCTGTCGCACGGCTTCACGCAAGAGGGCGAGACGTTCGTCGAGGCAGGTATCGAGCATTGCCTGATGGTGCTGGATTGCGCGGCCCTGCCCGTGGGGGCCCAAAAGCCGCGCCCGGCCTGAAGGCCGGCCCGCGCCGGCGACTCCGGATGCAAAAAAGCCCCGGATCCGGAGGATTCGGGGCCGCGGGCAAATGCTCGACGGTTTTTTGCTTTAAAATTCTGTGGTGCCCAGGAGAGGACTCGAACCTCCACACCTTGCGGCACATGGACCTGAACCATGCGCGTCTACCAATTCCGCCACCTGGGCTCCAGGTTCGACACCGAGTCATGAACCCGAGTGCTGAACTTCAGAAGCTGCGCATTATAAACGAGAATTTTCAACTTTGGCAAATAGATCGAACAACGACTCCAATAACGTCAGATCTGCCCCCGCCTTGTCCGACCTTCCCCCCGATTTCGATCCCGATGTCCCCAGCCGCGAGGCCATCCTCCGGGCCCTGCGTTCGGCAGGCGGGCCGCTTTCGCCGGCCGAACTGGCGCAGCGCATGGGGCTCGACCGGGCCGAAACCCTGAAAGGCTTCGAGCGCCGCCTCGCCGCCATGGAGCGCGACGGCCAGCTCCTGCCCAACCGCAAGGGCGTGCTGCTGCTCGCCACCAAGCTGGATTTCGTCGCCGGACGCGTGCTGGGGCATCGCGACGGCTTCGGCTTCCTGGTGCGCGACGACGGCGGGCCCGACCTGTTCCTGTCGCCGCGCGAGATGCTGAAAGTGCTGCACGGCGACCGCGTGCTGGTCAAGCCCGGCGGAGAGTACCGCGGCAAGCCCGAAGGCGCGATCGTCGAAGTCATCGAGCGTCGCACCAACCGGCTGGTGGGGCGTTTCCTGAACGAGCGCGGGTTGTCCATCGTCGTGCCGGAAGACCAGCGCATCAAGCACGATGTGCTGGTGCCGCCGGGCGAGGCCAACGGCGCCCAGCACGGGCAGGTGGTGACCGTCGAGATCATCGAGCAGCCCACACGCCACACCCAGCCCCTGGGGCGGGTGGCCGAAGTCCTCGGCGAGATCGACGATCCCGGCATGGAAATCGAGATCGCGGTACGCAAGTTCGACGTGCCGGTCGAATTTTCCGAGGGCGCGCGCAAGCAGGCGGCCGGGTTGCCCGACAGCGTGCGCCGCAGCGACCTGAAGCAGCGCGTCGACCTGCGCGACGTCCCGCTGGTCACCATCGACGGCGAGGACGCCCGCGATTTCGACGACGCCGTCTATTGCGAGCCCGTCGACCTCGGCACCGGCCAGCGCAAGCGGCCGGGCTGGCGCCTGCTGGTGGCCATCGCCGACGTCAGCCATTATGTGCGGGCCGGCGACGCGCTCGACGCCGACGCGCTCGAGCGCGGCACCAGCGTGTATTTCCCGCGCCGGGTCATTCCCATGCTGCCCGAATCGCTGTCGAACGGCCTGTGTTCGCTCAATCCGCAGGTCGACCGGCTGGTGCTGGTGTGCGACATGGTGATTCCGGCCAGCGGCGCCAAGGCCGGGACCGTGACGGCCTATCAGTTCTACAACGCCGTCATGCATTCGCATGCGCGCACCACCTACAACCAGATCTGGGAAGCCCTGCAGCAGCCCGAGGGACCGGCCGCGCGCGGCATGGCGGCCGTCCTGCCCCAGGTTCGCGATCTGTATGGCCTGTACCAGTTGCTGGCCCAGGCCCGCAAGAAACGCGGCGCCATCGATTTCGAGACGATCGAGACCCGCATCGTCTGCAACGAGCTCGGGCGCATCGAGCAGATCGTCGCCCACATGCGCAACGATGCGCACAAGCTGATCGAAGAGTGCATGCTGGCGGCCAATACCTGCGCGGCCGATTTCATTTCGCGCAGCAAGCACGCCGGCCTCTACCGCATCCACGAAGGCCCCACCATGGAGCGGCTGCAGGCGCTGCGCGAATTCCTGCGCACGCTGGGCCTGTCGCTGGGCGGCGGCGACGATCCGACCGCAAAGGACTACGGGGAACTGCTCGACGCCGTGCGGTCGCGTCCCGACTACGAACTGCTGCAGACCATGTGCCTGCGTTCCATGCAGCAGGCCATGTACAGCCCCGACAACGTGGGCCACTTCGGGCTGGCATATCCGGCCTACACCCATTTCACCTCGCCGATCCGGCGCTATCCGGACCTGCTCGTCCATCGCATCATCAAGTCGCTGCTGGCCGGCAAGCGCTACGTGCCGGACCTGGCCGGGCAGGCGCCGGTCATCGGCCGCACGGGGCGCGAACACGAGCATGCGGTCTGGGAAAAGCTGGGCCTGCTGCTGTCGGCCAGCGAGCGGCGCGCCGACGAAGCCTCGCGCGACGTCGAAGCCTGGCTCAAGTGCTGGTTCGTCAAGGAAAAAGTCGGCGAAGTCTTCAGCGGCACGGTGACCGGCGTGGCCAGCTTCGGCATTTTCGTCACGCTGGAGACACTGCACGTCGAAGGGCTGGTCCACGTTTCCGAGCTGGGCAGCGAGTATTTCCAGTTCAACGACGCCATGCACGAACTGCGGGGCGAGCGCACCGGCATGCGCTACCGCCTGACCGATACGGTGCAGGTGCAGGTGGCGCGCGTCGATCTCGAGGCGCGCAGGATAGAATTCCGTCTGGTCAAGGGCACGAGCTTCGACGCGCTGCGCAAGGCCGCCGCGCGCGGGGACGAACCGCCGGCGCGGCGGGTCAAGAAAGCGGCCGCGCCCAAGCCGGCCGCGCTCAAGGGCAAGACCGCGAAAGTGCGCCGTGCCGAAGCCAAGCAGGCCGGCAAGGCGGCCAAGTCGCCCGCTCGCCCGGGCGCCCCGAAAAAGACCGCGCGCAAGCGCCGCTGATGCCGCGACCCGGCGGCCCGCGGCGCGGGCCGCCGTTCAATTGCAGAAAGGATCTCCATGGCGTCCACCCAAGTGCTGGCCGGATTCCACGCGGTGGTGGCGCGCTTGCGCCACGCGCCGGACACGGTCAAGGATATCTACGTCGAGGCCCAGCGCCGCGACAAGCGCATGCTGGCGCTGATCGAACAGGCCGGGCGCGCCGGCCGGCCGGTGCATCCGGTCGCCATGGAACGGCTCGACGGCATGGCGCGCGGCGTGCGCCACCAGGGCGTGGTGGCGATGGCCGATGCGCGCCAGTTGGCGCTCGACCTGGACGAAGTCCTGGATACCGTCGAGGGACCGGCGTTGCTGCTGGTCCTCGACGGCGTGACCGACCCCCACAACCTGGGCGCCTGCCTGCGCACCGCGGATGCCGCGGGCGTGCATGCGGTCATCGCGCCGCGCGACCGGGCGGTCGGGCTGAACAGCACCGTGCAGAGAGTGGCATGCGGGGCGGCCGACACGGTTCCCTACCTGACCGTGACCAACTTGGCCCGCACCCTGCGCGCCATGAAGGCGCGCGGCATATGGGTCGTGGGCACCGATGACCAGGCCTCGGAAAGCATCCATGCCGTGCGGGCCACGGCGTCCATGGCCTGGGTCATGGGAGCGGAGGGGGAAGGCATGCGGCGCCTGACCCGCGAGACTTGCGACCAATTGGTGCATATTCCCATGCTCGGCGCCGTCGAAAGCCTGAACGTCAGCGTCGCGAGCGCGGTCTGCCTCTACGAGGCGGTGCGCCAGCGCCAGGGGTAAACTTCACGCCTCGCGTTCATTCTTCATTCATGCGGACCGACATGGGCAAGCACGGCTTCACCACCACCATTCTTCATTCCGACCGGCGCCAGGCGGTCGAGCATGGCGCCGTCCACAAGCCCATGCACCCGTCGGCGCAGTACGCCTACGCGGACGCCAGGGAACTGGCCGCGGTCTTCCAGGGCAAGGCCGGCTTCACCTACGGCCGGCAGGGCACCCCGACCACCGCCGCGCTGGAAGCCAAGATCACCCACATGGAGGGCGGCAAGGGCACGGTGGTGTTCTCCACCGGCATGGCGGCGCTGGCGGCCGTGTTCATGACCCTGCTGCGCCGGGGCGACCACCTGGTGTCCAGCCAGTACATTTTCGGCAATACGAACAGCCTCCTCGGCACCCTGGCGCAACTGGGGTGCGAGGTGACGCTGGTCGACCCCACCGACGCAGCGCAGGTGGCGGCCGCCATCCGGCCCGAGACCCGCATGGTGTTCGTGGAGACCATCGCCAATCCCGGCACCCAGATCGCCGACCTGGAAGGCATCGGCCGCCTGTGCCGCGAGCGCGGCCTGGTGTACGTGGTGGACAACACGCTGACGTCGCCCTGGATGTTCAAGGGGAGCGACGTGGGCGCGGCGCTGGTCATGAATTCCCTGTCCAAGTACATAGGCGGACACGCCCATGCGCTGGGCGGCTCCATCACCGATACCGGTCTCTTCGACTGGAGCCCTTATTCCAATATCCACGACGTCTATCGCAAGGGCCCGTCGACATCCTGGGGGCTGACCCAGATCAAGAAAAAGGGCCTGCGCGACATGGGCGCGACGCTCGCGGCCGAGCCGGCGCACCGCATCGCCGTCGGTGCCGAGACCCTCGCGTTGCGCATGGAGCGGGCCTGCTCGAACGCGCTGGCGCTGGCGCGGCATCTGGCCGGGCACCCCGGCGTCGCCCGCGTGCATTATCCCGGCCTGCCCGAGCATCCGCAGCACGCGCGCTGCGGCCAATTGTTCGGGGGCCGGTACGGCGCGCTCCTGGGAATGGAGCTTGCCGACGGCATCGATTGCTTCGAATTCCTCAATCGCCTCGAAGTGGTGATCCTGGCCACGCACCTTGGCGATACGCGCACGCTGGCCTTGCCCGCGGCCCATACCATCTATTACGAAATGGGCCCCCAGCTGCGCGCCCAGATGGGCATTGCCGACAGCTTGATCCGGGTTTCCGTCGGCATCGAAGACCAGGCCGATCTGCTGGGCGACTTCGACCAGGCCCTGGCGGCCTGTTCCAGGCCATAACGCAGGCGCCGGCGCAAGCTCGGCGGGAGTCCATCATGCTCGTACAGATCGCAGACGTCTTCACGGCCGCCGAGGCGGCCGACATCCGTGCCCGGCTCGTTGCCGCCGACTGGGTGGACGGCCGGGTGACCGCCGGCTACCAGTCGGCGCAGGTCAAGCGCAATCGCCAGTTGCCCGAGAAACACCCGCTGTCCGTGGAACTGGGCAATCTCATCATCCAGCGCCTGTCGGGCAACAACCTGTTCATGTCGGCGGCGTTGCCGCGCAAGATCTTCCCGCCGCTGTTCAACTGCTACGAAGGCGGCGAGGCCTTCGGCTACCACGTCGACAACGCCGTGCGGCCGGTGGCCGACGGCACGGATCGCATCCGCACCGATCTGTCGGCGACGCTGTTTTTCTCGGACCCCGATTCCTACGACGGCGGCGAGCTGGTCATCGACGACACCTACGGGCCGCGCGAGGTCAAGCTGCCCGCGGGCCACATGGTGCTTTATCCCGGCACCAGCCTGCACAAGGTCAATCCGGTGACGCGCGGCGCGCGCGTCAGCGCGTTCTTCTGGATGCAGAGCCTGGTGCGCGAGGACAGCCGGCGCAGCCTGCTGCTGGAACTCGACGTGGCCATCCAGCGCCTGAACCAGGATGTCGCCGGACATGGTTCGATCGTGCAGCTAACCGGCATCTATCACAATCTATTGCGTCACTGGGTTGACGTCTGATCGGCCATCGTTCTCCGAGCGCAATCGTCCGTTCGTCACAAAGCCAGCATTGGTGCGGCTCATGCAGTGTTTTTTGCTTGACAGCCGCTTGGGGGCAAGGCCTAATACACACCTGCGCCCACGACGACCCGCGACAGCGGAATCGACTGGGCGCAGCAGTTTCAAAGTTTTGCCTGGCAGTGTGCGACGACTGTGTCATCACGGCCGTGGCGCCCGTCTGTTTCGGCGGCAGATGCCAGGCGGTCATTGCTCAACGACAAACCTTATACCTTGTGAGGGGTAACTCTGAATGAACAAAACCGAGCTCATCGACCATATCGCCAGCAAGGCTGATATTTCCAAGGCTGCCGCCGGCCGCTCGCTTGATGCCCTGATCGGCGCCGTCAAGTCGACCCTCAAGAAGGGCGGCACGGTCACGCTCGTCGGTTTCGGCACCTTCGCCGTGTCGGCGCGCGCCGCCCGCACGGGCCGCAACCCGCGCACCGGCGAAACCATCAAGATCAAGAAGGCCAAGGTGCCCAAGTTCCGTCCGGGCAAGGCTCTGAAGGACGCCGTCAACTAAAAGGCGCGGTCGCTCCTTTTGCTTGAAAGCCGTGCGCGGCCCGGTATAATCCGGCCGCGCATTGTCATTTGGAGCGTGCCTTTAGCGTGGCCCGGCGTCGGCTGGACCGCGGCAGGATACGGGTGCTTAGCTCAGTTGGTAGAGCGGCGCCCTTACAAGGCGTAGGTCGGGGGTTCGAACCCCTCAGCACCCACCATATTGCGCGAGCATGGACCGGCTCCATGCCGGATCTTCCGAACGGGAAATCCCGCGGCGCAAATACCCGTCATCCGATCGCATCGACGAACACCCGCAAGCTTGCATGAGCTGCGGGTTTTTTCATGCCTCGCCGCGTCGCGCGAGCGATCGTCCATGGACGGCGGCATTCGCGCGAGGAGCACGGTGGACAAGGTTTCCGCGAGATTTTATTTGCGAATAATTCGTATTTAAATTATTATCCTTTGCTTGAGGTTTCGGGCGCAGGCCCACCGCTGTTTGTCATCACATTCATGTTGCCACCTTCTCCTGCCTGGCCGGCGCAGCAGCATTCCCCGGAATTGCGCGCAGCGGCCATCGCGACCGTCGTGGGCCTGCACCTGGCCGTTGCCGCATTGATTTTCTGGTCACCGGTCATCCAGCCCAAGCCCGCCGAGCCCGAGACCATCATGGTTCGCTTCGTGGAGGTCGGGCCCGATCCCCAGGAAGCCAAGGCGCCGCCCGCACCCGAGCCGCCGGCCGAGACGCCGCCCGAACCGGAGCCGGAACCGGAAATCGAGCCCGAACCGGAGCCGGAACCCGTCGTAGAACCCGAGCCCGAGCCGGTGGTCGAAAAGCCGCCGGTTCCCGCGCCCAAGCCGAAACCCAAGCCGAAACCCAAGCCCAAGCCGGAGCCGAAGCCGGTCGAGCCGCCCAAGCCGATCGAGATTCCGCCGGTGCCGCCCAGCGGCACGCCGGAAGGCACGGGCAAGCCGCAAGGGCCGCAGCAAGGTCCTCCGCCCGATCAGCCGCGCCTGATCGGCAGAGTGGATTACGTGGGACGCCGGCCCATGCCGGTCTATCCGCGCGCCTCCTTGATGCGGCGGGAAGAAGGCAGGGTGATCGTGCGCGTGTCGATCGACACGCGAGGCGAAGTCTCCGCGGCGACGGTGCAGCGCTCGTCCGGCCATGAGCGGCTGGACGAGGCCGCGCTGGACGCCGCCCGCAAGGCCCGATTCAAACCGTATACCGAGAACGGCGTAGCGTATCCGGCCATGGCCGATATCCCGTTCGATTTCGTCTTGAGGAACTGATATGTCCGACATCATGCAGAACGCGATACTGCTTGCCCAGGCCTCGCCGGCCGCGGGCACGGCCGCCGCCACCGCGGCGCCGCAAGCCGCGCAGGCCGCCGCCGACGGGGCCCAGGCGGCCGCCGGCACGGCCGACGCCGCCGGCTCCATGGCATTGCAGGCCGCCGACGCGGCCGCCACCGCCGCCCAGCAGGCTGGAGGCTTGGCGCAGTCCCTGGGCGAGGCCGCGAGCCACGCCGGCGCCGCCGCGGCGCCTTCCATGGGCTTCATGCACTTCATCGTCCAGAGCGACTACGTCGGCAAGACTCTGTTCGTGATCCTCATCTGCATGTCGCTGATCACCTGGTACCTGATCGTGGTCAAGGCGTTGAGCAATCTCAGCACGCGCCGACGGGCGGCCGAGTTCCTGAACAAGTTCTGGAACGCGGGTTCGCTGGAGCAGGTCGAGAACGAAATCTCCACCCATGGGGCGCGCGATCCCTTCTCGCACCTAGCCAGCCATGCCATGCACGCGCGCGCGCATCACGCCAAGTACGGCGCGACCAAGCTCGAGGAAATCGGCTCGAATGGCGAATTCGTGACGCGCACCATGCGCAAGGTCATCGACGAAGAAACGGCCAAGCTGGAAAACGGCCTGACGCTGCTGGCCTCCGTGGGTTCCACGGCGCCTTTCGTCGGCTTGTTCGGCACGGTCTGGGGCGTCTACCACGCGCTGGTCGGCATCGGCCTGGCCGACGGCGTCACCATCAATCGCATTGCCGGCCCGGTGGGCGAGGCGCTGATCATGACCGGCCTGGGGCTGGCGGTGGCCATCCCGGCGGTCTTGGCGTACAACGCTTTCGTGCGCAGCAACCGCGTGCTGCTGTCGCGGCTCGACGCCTTCGCGCACGACCTGTTCGCCTTCCTGTCCACCGGCCAGCAGGTGGCCGTGTCCGACGGCAAGGTACGGGCCCTGCGCCGCACCGGCGCGCCAGGCACCAAGGGGAACGAATAATGGCCTTCGGCAGCTTCGACAGCAAGGGCAGCGGCGGCCACACCATGTCCGAAATCAACATGGTGCCGCTCATCGACGTCATGCTGGTGCTGCTGGTGATCTTCATCATCACCGCGCCCTTGCTGGCGCATTCGATCCGCATCAACCTGCCTCAGGCGAGCGCCGAACAGATCGACGAAGAACCCAAGACCGTGGACCTGGCCATCGACGCCGGCGGCCAGGTGTTCTGGGACGAAAAGCCGGTTGCCCTGGACGACCTGCCGGCCCGCTTCGCCGCCGCCGCGACCGGCAAGCCCCAGCCCGAGATCCGCATCCGCGCCGACCTGAACACCCGCTACGAGGTTCTGGCCAAGGTCATGGGTGGCGCCCGCCGCGCCGGCCTGGGGCGGATCGGTTTCATCACGCAGCCCGCGCCGTCGACATCGCCTGACGCGTCGCCCGAGACGCCGGCGACCGCGCCGGCCACCGCACCGGCTACCGCACCGGCGCCAGGGCAGGCGCCCGCGGCACCACCGGCCGCCCAGCCGGCCCGCTGAAACAGCGGCCTGCTCCCGCGCCGCGCCCGGGTCGCCGGCGCGAACTATCCCCCGCCATGTGAAATCCGCGTGGGGATGGTTCGCGCTAGAATCCCGTCATGCGAGTTCTGGTAATCGAAGACGACACCACCCTGGGCCATGCGCTGCAGGAATTCCTGAACGATCAGGGGTATGCGGTCGACTGGCTCACGGACGGCGACCAGGTCGCAAGCGCCCTGGCCGGCCAGTCCTATGACCTGCTCGTTCTGGATCTGAACCTTCCCGGCCTGAGCGGGCTGGAGATCCTGCGCCAGCTTCGCGCCGAGGGCAGCCAGGTCCCTGTCCTGATCCTGACCGCCCGCGACGGGCTCGACGACCGGGTGGCCGGGCTGGATGCCGGGGCCGACGACTACGTCACCAAGCCGTTCGACCTGCCCGAGCTCGCGGCCCGGGTCCGCGCCTTTGCGCGGCGGCGCAGCGGCCAGGCCCAGCCCATGCTGGAAGCCGGTCCCCTGGTGTTCGACACGGTGGGCCGCGAGATCCGCGCCAACGGGGAACGCCTGGCGCTATCGGTGCGCGAGCTTTCCGTGCTGGAAATGCTCATGGCGCGCGCCGGCCGCGTCGTGACCAAGCGCCAGATCGTCAATTCCCTGTCCGCCTGGGACGCCGACTTCAGCGAGAACGCGGTCGAAGTCTATGTCTACCGCCTGCGCAAGCGCCTGGAAGGCGTCGGCGTGAGCATCCAGACGGTGCGCGGCTTCGGCTACCTGCTGGACACGGAGCCGACCTGAGTCCCCGGCTGGCCGTCCGCGCCGGAGCTTCGCCTGCCGCCATGCCAGATTCCGCCGCGCCGTCGACCGCAATGTCTTCCTCGCTTCCTGCCGGCTCCCTGGCCCGGCATCTCATCCTGCGCCTGCTGCCCGCCATCCTGGCGCTGGTCGCGCTGGATCTCGCCGCCACATGGGTCATCACCCACAAGATCGATATTTCCTACTGGGTGCTGGAAGATATCTTCTGGCTCATGGTGCTCGGCCAGACGCTGCTCATGGCCCTGGTCGCCTGGGTGGTGATCAGCGGCGTGCGTTCGGGATTGCGCGCCGTCAACCACCTGTCCGACGAGATCCGCCAACGTTCCATCGACGACCTGCAGCCCCTGGAGATCTCGGGCCTGCCGACCGAGATGGCTCCGGTGGTGACCCACACCAATGATCTGCTCGCCCGGCTGGATGCCGCCATGGCGGCGCAGCGACGCTTCATCGGCCATGCCGCCCACCAGTTGCGCACGCCCCTGAGCGGCCTGAAGCTGGAGTCGGAACTCATGCTGGCCCGCAACCTGCCCGACGACGTGCGGGTCCGGGCCGAGCGCATCAAGTCGGTCACCGACCGCATGATCCGCCTGGGCCAGCAATTGCTGGTGCTGGCCCGCGCCGATCCGGGCACCCGTCCGCAGGACAGCTTCGTGCGCGTCGACCTGTGCGAATGGGTGCGGATCAGCGGCGCCGAATGGCTCGGCCAGGCGCGCGCGGCACGCATCGAGCTGGCGCTGACGGCGCCCGAGCATCCCGTCTGGATCGACGCCGACCCGTTGCTGCTGGACGAACTGCTGGGCAATCTCATCGACAACGCCTTGCGCTACGGTAGCGGCGCCACGCGCATCACGCTGAGCGTGGGCAGCAATCCGCCGGCCCTGACCGTCGAGGATGACGGCGCCGGCATCGAAATCCAGGAACGCGAACGCGTGTTCGACGCCTTCTACCGCTCCCCGCGCGCGCCCGCCGGCGGGTCCGGGCTGGGCCTGGCCATCGTACGGGAGATCGCCCGCGCGCACGGCGCCTGGTGGAGCCTGGTCAGCCGGCCGGAGTTTCCCGGCACCCGCCTGTCCGTCGTATTCCCGGGCCCCCGCAAGGGCGCCCAACTGACCCGCCAAGAAAAGCATCCATGACCGGCAATCACGCTCTGGCCACCGCAATCCCGCCTTCGCAGGAATCCGCCACGCCGCGCATGTCGCTGCTGTTCGGCGCACTGGGCGTGGTGTACGGCGATATCGGGACCAGCCCGCTCTATACCCTCAGGGCCTGCCTGACAGGCTATGCCGATCTGCGGCACGAACAGGTGCTGGGCGTGCTGTCCATCCTGTTCTGGATACTCATGATCGTCGTGTCGTTCAAGTACGTCACGCTGATCCTGCGCGCCGACAACCGGGGCGAGGGCGGCACCCTGGCCCTGCTGGAACTGGCGCTGCGCGGGCGCAAGGGCCGGATACGCGCGATCCTTACCGTGCTGGGCATCTCGGGCGCCGCGCTGTTCTATGGCGACAGCATGATCACCCCCGCGATCTCGGTGCTGTCCGCGCTCGAAGGCATAGGCATCGTCTCGCACCAGATGGACGCCTGGATCGTGCCCATGGCGCTGGTGGTCCTGTTCGCGCTGTTCGCCATCCAGTCCCGCGGCACCGGCGCCATGGGCAAGTTGTTCGGCCCCATCATGCTGGCCTGGTTCCTGGCCCTGGCGGCGCTGGGCCTGTGGCAGATCATGCGGACGCCGGCGGTGCTCGCCGCGCTCAATCCCGCATGGGGCCTGCGCTTCGTCTGGCATTCTCCCTGGGAAAGCTTCATGCTGCTGGGGGCGGTCGTGCTGGCCGTCACCGGCGCGGAAGCCCTCTATGCCGACATGGGCCATTTCGGCCGGCCGGCCATCCGCCGCGCCTGGTTCTGGATGGTCCTGCCGGCGCTGGTGCTGTGCTATTTCGGGCAGGGCGCGCTGTTGCTGGCCCAGCCCTCGGCCATCCGCAATCCGTTCTTCCTGATGGCGCCCCAATGGGCCCTGGCGCCGCTGGTCGGGCTGGCGACGGTGGCCACCATCATCGCCTCGCAGGCGGTGATCTCGGGGGCGTTCTCGGTCACGCGCCAGGCCGTGCAACTGGGATTCTGGCCACGCATGGAAATCCTGCACACCTCGGCGCGCGAAGAAGGGCAGATCTACCTGCCGCGCGTCAACAGCCTGCTGCTGGCCGCCGTTCTGGTGCTGGTCGTGGTTTTCGGCACATCGGAGGACCTGGCGGCCGCCTACGGCTTCGCCGTGACGGGCACCATGCTGACCACGTCGATCCTGGCCTTCGCCGTACTGCCCCGCGGCGCCGGGGGCGGACGCAAGCTGATGTGGCTGGCGGTGCTCGGCCTGCTGCTGGTCATGGACGTGCTGCTGTTCAGCGCGAATGCCTTCAAGCTGTTGGACGGCGGCTGGATGCCGCTGGCCGTGGCCGTGGCGATCTGCACGCTCATGATGACCTGGCGCCGCGGACGCGAGATGCTGACCGCCAACCAGCACCGGGACCGCCAGGGCACGGGGGAATTCATGGCGCTGCTGGAGCAGTATCCGCCGGCCCGCGTCGAAGGCACCGCGGTCTTCATGAGCATGAGCCCCGACAAGGTGCCTCCGGCGCTGCTCCACAACCTCAAGCACAACAAGGTCCTGCACGAGCAGGTCGTGTTCCTGACCGTCCACAGCGCCGACGTGCCCTTCGTGGGGGCCGACGAGCGCTTCGAGTTGCGGCCGCTGAGTCCGTCGAGCTGGCAGGCGCTGGTGAACTACGGCTTCAAGGAAGAGCCCGACGTGCCGGCGGCGCTGGCCGCGATCGCCCAGGCGCATCCCGAGATCCAGCTCGATCCCATGCGCACGTCGTATTTCCTGTCGCGGCAGACGGTGATGATCGCCGGCCGTTCGTCCATGTCGCGCTGGCGACGGCGGCTGTTTGCCTTGATGGCGCGCAATGCGACGCGCAGCACCCGCTTCTTCAGGATCCCGCCCAATCGCGTGGTCGAAATGGGCATGCAGGTGGAACTGTAAGGGCAGGCGAGGGCGCCGGCCCGGCGCCGCGCGGGTACCCCCGCGCGGCGCGCGACGATCAGGATTTCTTGCCCGGATCCCGCAACTGCGGCAGGGCCGCGCCGCCGGAAGGCGCCAGCAGGCCGGCCTGCACGTACGTGAAGAGCTTGTCCCGCGTATCGACGATGTCGAGATTGCGCATGGTCAGTTGCCCGATCCGGTCGCTGGGCGCGAAAGTGGATTCGCCCTTTTCCATGGTCAGCCGTTCCGGCTTGTAGGTCAGGTTGGCCGATTCCGTATTCAGGATCGAATAGTCGTTGCCGCGGCGCAGCTCCAGGACGACCTCGCCGCTGATCGCCCGCGCCACCCAGCGCTGGGCGGTTTCGCGCAGCATGATGGCCTGGGGATCGAACCAGCGGCCCTGGTAGAGCAGGCGCCCCAGCTTGCGGCCGTTGTCGCGGTATTGCTCGATGGTATCTTCGTTGTGGATGCCGGTGACCAGGCGCTCGTAGGCGGCGAACAGCAGCGCCAGGCCCGGAGCCTCGTAGATGCCGCGGCTCTTGGCCTCGATGATGCGGTTCTCTATCTGGTCGCTCATGCCCAGCCCGTGGCGCCCGCCGATGCGGTTGGCTTCGAGCATGAGCTCCACCGGGTCGGCGTATTCCACGCCGTTGAGCGCCACCGGCCGGCCTTCGTCGAAGCGCACCGAGACGGCCTCGGCGGCGACGGCGACGTCGTCGCGCCAGAAGGCCACGCCCATGATGGGCTTGACGATCTTGATGCCGGAATTCAGGTGCTCCAGATCCTTGGCCTCGTGCGTGGCGCCGAGCATGTTGGAGTCGGTCGAATAGGCCTTTTCGGCCGACATCTTGTAGTCGAACCCGGCGCGGCGCATGTATTCCGACATCTCGGCCCGGCCGCCCAGCTCGTCTATGAAGGCCTGGTCCAGCCAGGGCTTGTAGATCCTGAGATCGGGGTTGGTGAGCAGGCCGTAGCGGTAGAAGCGCTCGATATCGTTGCCCTTGAACGTGCTGCCGTCGCCCCAGATATTGACGCCGTCTTCCTTCATGGCGGCCACCAGCATGGTGCCGGTGACGGCCCGGCCGATGGGCGTCGTGTTGAAGTAGGTGATGCCTGCCGTCGAGATATGGAAGGCGCCCGATTGCAGGGCGGCGATACCTTCGGCCACCAGTTGCGAGCGGCAATCGATCAGGCGCGCATTCTCGGCGCCGTACTGCATGGCCCGGCGCGGGATATCGTCGTAGTCGGGCTCGTCGGGCTGTCCCAGGTTGGCGGTGTAGGCGTAGGGGATCGCTCCCTTCTCGCGCATCCAGAGCAGGGCGGCGCTGGTGTCCAGGCCGCCGGAGAAAGCGATGCCGACCTTCTGGCCGGACGGAAGTTGGGGAAGGATAGTGGTCATCTTGAGATTGGGCGCCGACGAAGCGGGCCGCGGCAAAGCGGCCCAGGGAAAATCCAACCGCGCATTTTAGCGCCTTTGCCCAAGGCGCCCGCGGCCCGGCTTATCGCAACTGGCCGAGCAGCAGGAATTCCATCAGGGCCTTCTGCACGTGCAGGCGGTTCTCGGCCTCGTCCCAGACTACGCTCTGGGGACCGTCGATGACTTCGCCGGTAACCTCTTCGCCGCGGTGCGCGGGCAGGCAATGCATGAAGACCGCGGCGGGATCCGCGCAGGCCATCATTTCGGAGTCGACGCACCAGTCGGCGAACGCGGCGCGGCGTTCTTCGTTCTCGGCCTCGTAGCCCATGCTGGTCCAGACGTCCGTGGTCACCAGGTGGGCGCCCCGGCAGGCTTCCATGGGATCGTCGAACTGCCGCAGGACGTGTTCTCCCGGTTCGCCGGTGCGCACCGGGTCCAGGGCATAGCCGCGGGGCGAGGACATGTGCAGGGTGAAGCCCAGCAGTTCGGCGGCCTGCAGCCAGGTATAGGCCATGTTGTTGGCGTCGCCGATCCAGGCCACCCGCTTGCCGGCGATGGGGCCGCGGTGCTCGATGTAGGTGAAGATATCGGCCAGGATCTGGCAGGGGTGGAACTCGTTGGTCAGGCCGTTGATGACCGGCACCCGCGAATGCGCCGCGAAACGCTCGATCCGGGTCTGCTCGAAGGTGCGTATCATGACGAGATCGACCATGCGGGAGACGACCCGGGCGGTGTCCTCGACGGGTTCGGCCCGGCCTAGCTGCGAATCCGTGGTGGTCAGATGGATCACCGAGCCGCCTAGCTGGTACATGCCGGCTTCGAACGACACGCGGGTGCGGGTGCTGGCCTTCTCGAACACCATGGCGAGCGTGCGGTCGTGCAGGGTGTGATGAGGCTCGTAGCGCTTGAACTTGTCTTTGATCAGTCGCGCGCGGTTCAGCACGTATTCGACTTCGGCGCGCGAAAAATCGTGGAATTGCAGGAAGTGCCGCAGCGGGCCGGTGGGATTCGTGGGTGGAGTCATGGTTGTCGGTGTCATGCGTCAGGCGCCGGCGAAAGGTCAATCATATACAATCCGCGGCTCGGGCAATGCGATCGTGATGGTTGTGACCGCAAGCTCCGGCTGTCCGATACAGGTAGTGCATGACTGATACTGTCCGGCAATTCATCATTTACGGCACCACGCTCGACGGCGGCCGCTTTCGTCCCAGCGACTGGGCCGAACGGCTGGCCGGCGTCATGGCGCCATATCGCCCTCCAGGTTTCGCCGGCAGCCATCTCACCTATTCCCCGTACGTCTTGCCGACGATGATCGAAGGCGTGCGTTGCGTGGTGGTCGACGAACGCCTGCGGCAAATCGAACCGCTGGCCTGGAAATTCGTCGTCGACTTTGCCCAGGACAACGGCTTGAAGACCGGCGACCGGGAGATCCCGCACGGTTGAGCGGGCGCCTCCCGGCGGGAGTGGCGCCCGGGGCGTCAGGCGACGGGCGTGACGAGCTTGCCCTGTTCGAAGAACAGCTTCAGGTTGTCGAATACCAGGTCCGCCATGGCCTGGCGCGTTTCGTACGTGCCGCTGGAAATGTGGGGCAGCAGCACGACGTTGTCCATGGACTTGAGCGCGTCGGGCACCTTGGGTTCGAATTCGTAGACGTCCAGCGCGGCGCTGCCGAGCGTGCCTTTCTGCAGCGCTTCGACCATGGCGGCTTCGTCGATGACCGGTCCGCGGGCGATGTTCACGACCATGCCCTTGGGTCCCAGGGCCTCGAGGACCTCGCGGGTGATCAGATGGCGGGTGCCCGGTCCGCCGACCGTGGCGACCACCAGGAAGTCGGCCCATTCGGCCAGGCCGACCAGCGTGTCCATGTAGGTGTAGGGGACGTCGGTGCGCGGGCGGCGATTGTGATAGCGCACGTCCATGTCGAAGCCCGAGCCGCGCTTGGCGATGCCCTGGCCGATACTGCCCAGGCCCACGATGCCGAGTTTCTTGCCGCTGACACGGGTGCCCAGCGGGAAACTGCCATGCACCTGTCCCCATTGTCCGGAACGCACGAAGCGCTCGGCCTGGCCGATGCGGCGGGCGCAGGCCAGCATCAATCCCCATGCCATGTCCGCGACGCAGTCGCTCAGGACATCCGGCGTGTTGCTGACCACGATGCCGCGCTGGCGCGCGGCGGCGACGTCTATGGTCTCGTATCCCACGCCCCAACTGCAGATGGCCTTGAGATCGGGCATGGCGTCCATGAGTTCGGGCGAGCAGCCGGTATTGGCGCTGGTCACGGCGACGCTGACGCCCTTGGCATGCTGGGCCAGTGCCGCAGCGCGGTCGGGCTGCTTCCAGAGTTCGAAGACGTCGTATTCGGCCTGCAGGCGTTCATTGGCGGACGGAGAGCCGGCCATGGGGCCGATCTGGATCACGCGATGCTTGGTCGTCATGTTCGGGCGGAGTGGTTGGCAAAGGCGTTACTTTACCCGACTGCCCGCGCGGGGCGGTTCGCCATCCAATGCAAAAAGGATGCGCGAGGCATCCTTTTTGCATTGCGCGCCGGCCAGGAGGCCGGGCGGGACAGGACTCAGGCCAGCGCCTTGATGGCGGCCGACAGGCGGCTCTTGTGGCGGGCAGCCTTGTTCTTGTGGATGATGTTCTTGTCGGCCACGCGATCGATCACGCTGGTCGCGCTTTGCAGCACTTGCGTGGCCGCGGCCTTGTCGCCGGTGGCGATGGCGGCACGCACACGCTTGATGGCCGTGCGCATCATGGAGCGCAGACTGGCATTGTGCTTGTTGCGCGCAACCGATTGGCGTGCGCGTTTGCGGGCTTGGGCGGAATTGGCCATGTGCGGTTTGTCAGTGTTGCCGTAGTTGCGGTGCCTGCGATTGCGTCCGTACTTGTTGCCTGTACTTCGCGTGCGTGACGGCAGTGCTACGAAATTGATTCAGCAAAGCACGCTATTCTAGCAGTTTTCCCTTGTATTGCAAGGGAAGAACGGAGAAATGCAGGGCGGACCGGTTTGTCGCGTCTCCATGGATCCGGCCTTGTGCGTTGCTTTCGTGCAACACAACGTCGGTTCCCGGCGGGCTCAAGGTCCGCGGGCCGCATGCCGGCGGAAATCCTTCAGGCGGAATCCCAGCAGCAGCAGGGCCGCGAAATAGGCCGCGGCGGCGCCGGCGACGATCGCGGCCAGCCAGGCGACCCTCAGCCCTGGATGGGCCCGCAACCCGAGCCAGTCCACCCGTTCCCCGACCAGGACGAGCAGCGCCGCCATGGGCACCAGGGCCAGCGCCAGCTTGACGCAGAACATCGGCCATCCGGGTCGCGGCCGGTAGATGTCGCGCCGGCGCAGACCGGCGAGCAGGGCCAGGGCATTCAGGCAGGCGCCCAGCCCGATCGCCAGGGCCAGCCCGGCATGGTGCAGCAGCGGCACCAGGAGCGCGTTCAGGACCTGGGTGGCCACCAGCACCGCCACGGCGATCTTGACCGGCGTACGGATGTCCTGGCGGGCGTAGAACCCCGGAGCCAGGATCTTGATCGCCAGGAGTCCGATCAGGCCGACCGAGTAGGCGATCACCGCCAGTCGCGTCTGCTGCACGTCGTGGCCGCCGAATGCCCCATAGTGGAACAAGGTGGCGACCAGTCCGTCGGACAGCAGGGCCATCCCGACCGCGGCGGGCAGCCCCAGCAGCAGGACCAGGCGCAGCCCCCAGTCCAGCAAGGCGCTATAGTCGGCCCGGGAGCCGCCGGCATGCGCCTGCGACAGGCTGGGCAGCAATACCGTGCCCAGGGCGACGCCCAGCAGGGCGGTCGGGAACTCCATGAGGCGGTCGGCGAACGACAGCCAGGTGACGCTGCCGGGCGCCAGCCAGGTGGCGATATTGGTGTTGATGAGCAGGGAGACCTGGGCCACCGAGACGCCCACCGTGGCCGGCAGCATCTGGCGCACGATGCGCCGTACCGTGGGATCCCGCCAGGCCGCGCCCAGGCGCAGCGAAAACCGCGGCATCAGGCCGAGGCGGGCGAGCGCGGCCCATTGCACGGCCAGTTGCGCCACGCCGCCGCCCACCACGCCTATCGCCAGGGCATAGATGGGCGGATCGAAGCGGGGGGCCAGCCAAAGGCAGGCCGCGATCATGGACAGATTGAGCAGCACCGGCGTGAAGGCCGGGACGGCGAAGCGGCGCCAGGTGTTGAGCACTCCCGAGGCGAACGCCACCAGGGACATGCAGGCGATGTACGGAAACATGACCCGCGTCATCCAGACGGCGGCTTCGAAGTCGTCGCGCCGCGCGGCTTCGCGCAGGCCGCTGGCCATGGCGGTGACGACCCAGGGCGCGGCCAGCATGCCGGCCAGGGTGACCAGCATCAGGGCGAAGGTCAGCACGCGCGCGACGTTGTCCAGCAGGTCGCGCACCTGGGCGTCGCCGCGCTCGGTGCGCGCCGCCCCGAGGATGGGTACGAAAGCCTGGGCGAAGGCGCCTTCGGCGAACAGGCGCCGCAGCAGGTTGGGTATGCGGAATGCGACCCAGAAGGCATCGGTCAGCGGACCGGCGCCGAAGGCGCGGGCGATCAGCACGTCGCGCACCAGGCCGCTGACGCGCGACAGCAACGTCAGGCTGCTGATGGTGGCGGCCGATCGCAGCAGGCTCATTTAGGCGGCATGCGGATCGCGCCGTCCAGCCGGATGGTCTCGCCGTTGAGCATCTCGTTGGTGATGATGCTGTGCACCAGCTTGGCGTAGTCCTCCGGGCGGCCCAGGCGGGCGGGGAAAGGGATGCTGGCGGCCAGCGAATCCTGCACATCCTGGGGCATGCCGAAGATCATGGGCGTGCCGAAGATCCCGGGCGCGATGGTCATGCAGCGGATGCCGCTGCGCGCCAGGTCGCGGGCGATCGGCAGGGTCATGCCCACCACCCCGGCCTTGGACGCGGCATAGGCGGCCTGGCCGATCTGGCCGTCGTAGGCGGCCACCGAGGCCGTGCTGACGAGCACGCCGCGCTCGCCCGTGGGTTCCGGCGCGTTCTCGCTCATGGCGGCCGCGGCCAGGCGGATCATGTTGAAGCTGCCGACCAGGTTGATGGCGACCACTTTCTGGAACAGGTCCAGCGGATGCGCGCCCTGCTTGCCCAAGGTCTTGGATGCGGGGGCGACGCCGGCGCAATTGACCAGGCCGAAGAGCGGGCCGGCCTGCAGCGCGGCGTCGATCGCGCGCTGGCCGTCGGCTTCCCGGGTGACGTCGCAGTGGACGTAGCGCTGCCCGAGTTCGGCGGCGAGCGCTTCGCCGGCTTCGTCCTGCAGGTCGGCCAGTATCACCTTGCCGCCATGCGCGGCCAGCATGCGGGCGGTTCCCGCCCCGAGTCCCGATGCGCCGCCGGTCACGACGAACACCTTGCCGGCAATTTCCATTGTCCCTATCTCCTCTGTCGGTGGGGCCGGCGGCCGCGGCAAAGGACTCGCGGCCGTTGCGCCGCGAGCCGGGGCGGGCGCCAGGCCGTTGGATTACTTGAGCGCGTCGAACAGGCGCGCGCGGATGACGTCGACGCTGCCCACGCCCGAAATCTTGCGGTAGCGGGGCGCCGCGGAATCTTTCCCGGCCCACTGCTCGTAGTAGTCGACGAGCGGCCGGGTCTGGTCGCGGTAGACCGCCAGCCGGTGGCGCACGGTTTCCTCGCGATCGTCGTCGCGCTGGACCAGGGGTTCGCCGGTGACGTCGTCGCGGTCGGCCTGCCTGGGCGGGTTGAACCGCACGTGGTAGGAGCGGCCGCTGGCCGGATGCACGCGGCGGCCGCTCATGCGGTCGATGATGTCCGCTTCGGGGACTTCGATTTCCACCACGTAATCGAGGCCGATGCCGGCGTCCTTGAGGGCGTCCGCCTGCGGGATGGTGCGCGGGAAGCCGTCGAACAGATAGCCTTTCTCGCAATCGGGCTGGCGCAGGCGGTCGCGCACCAGGCCGATGATGATGTCGTCCGAAACCAGTCCGCCCGCGTCCATGATCTTCTTGGCCTCAAGGCCCAGGGGCGTGCCGGCCTTGACGGCCGCGCGCAGCATGTCGCCCGTGGAAATCTGCGGGATGCCGAAATGCTGGGTGACGAATGCCGCCTGGGTGCCTTTGCCGGCGCCCGGCGGCCCGAGCAGGATGAGACGCATGTGTGCTCCTGGGTTTTCGTTGTGGTAGGAGGGCGATTATGCCGCATCGCAGCAGACGGCGCAGCCGCGACGGGAAGGTCCGTTATACCCGATAGTCGAAGGCCGCGCGCACCCGCTCGAGATCGGCGGGTGTGTCGACCCCGGCGGCCGGCATATGCTCGGTGCGGTGCACCACGATGCCGTGGCCGGATTCGAGCGCGCGCAGTTGCTCCAGGGCCTCGAAGCGTTCCAGCGCGCCTTGCGGCAGCGACGGGAAGCGCCGGAGAAACGACGCGCGGTAGGCATACAGGCCGACATGGTGCAGTGCGGGCAGGCCGGGCGCCAGCCGCCGGCTGCCATCGGCCAGGGCATCGCGCGCCCAGGGGATGGGGGCCCGCGAGAAATACAGGGCGCGGTCGTCCTGGCCGCATACGACCTTGACCACGTTGGGATTGAACAGGGCGCCGGCATCGGCCAGCGGGCCGGCGCAGGTCGCGATGTCGGCCTGCGGCCGTCGCCCCAGCAGGTCGGCAACGGCGTCGACGAGCGCCGGATCGATCAGGGGTTCGTCCCCCTGGACATTGACGATCACCGTGTCGCCGTCCAGTCCTAGCTGGGCGGCGGCCTCGGCCAGGCGATCGGTGCCGGTGGGGTGGTCGGCGCGCGTGAGCAGCGCCCGGTAGCCGTGGCGCTCCACGGCCTGGACGATGGCCGCGTCGTCGGTGGCGACGTAGACGGCCGCGGCGGAAGAGGCGGCGGCGCGTTCGGCCACGCGTACGACCATGGGCTTGCCGGCGATGTCGGCCAGGGGCTTGCCGGGCAGGCGCGTGGAGGCGGCGCGGGCGGGAATGACGGCGACGAAACTCACGAAGGCGCGTTCAGGAAGAAGCGGAGACGGGTTCGTCCAGCCCGCGGGCTTCGGATTCGAGCATGACGGGGATGCCGTCGCGCACGGGAAAGGCCAGGCGATCGGCTCGGCAGACGAGTTCCGCGTGGGCGCGGTCGTAGTGCAGGCGTCCCTTGCACAAGGGGCAGACCAGGATGTCGAGCAGGCGGGATTCCATGCCGCATTCTAGAACACTTTCGTGGCCCGCCGATGCGGGCGGAAGGCCGTTCGAGGGCCCTTGCTAGCAGCGGCGCAGGCGGGCGTCCAGCCAGTCGAACAGCCCCGGATCGGAGAAATGCGGCTGCGCCGGCACCGACCACAGGCGCGGTTCGCCCAGGGGCTGGCATTTGACGGCGTCCTTGGCGGTCACCAGGATGGCGTCGGCCTGCAGCGCGGCGAACGGATTCCTGCGATAGGCATAGTGATCGGGCAGCGCCAGGGTGGACCGGAGCGGGATGCCGACGCGCGCCAGTCCCGCGAAGAACTGCTCCGGCCGTCCGATGCCGGCCGCCGCCACGACGGTCTGGTCGCGGAAGCGCGCGGCGAATTCGTCGGGCGCCAGGGCCAGGCCGTCGCTTTGCCGCACCATGGCCTGGGGTTGCAGCCACATGTCGACCGATCGTTGTCCAGGCGGGCGGCGCGCCGGGCCGTCCGGCGGCATGCTCCCGGACGGCCCGTCTCGGCGCGTGACGACGAGATCGACGCCGGCCAGCCGCGCGGGCGACTCGCGCAGCGGGCCGGCCGGGAGGAGGCGGCCGTTGCCGGTCCCGCGTTCGTCCTGCACGACGATCTCGATATCGCGCATCAGCGCCAGGTGCTGCAGGCCGTCGTCCGAGACGATCACGTCGGTATCGGGAAAGGCGGCGAGCAGGGCCCGCACCGCGTGCGGACGGCGAGGGTGGACGGCGACGGGAGCCCCCGTCTCGCGGGCGATGAGCGCCGGCTCGTCGCCCAGCAATCCGGGTTCGGCCCGGCCCTGCGCCACCCGGGGTTCCGGCCCGATGCGCGCGCCGTAGCCTCGGCTGACCACGCCGGGGCGCCAGCCCCGCGCCGCCAGGGCGCGCACGATCGCCATGACCACCGGCGTCTTGCCCGTGCCGCCGACATACACGTTGCCCACCACGACCACGGGCACCGGCGCGCGATAGCGGGCCAGCCAGCCGCGGACGTAGGCCCGCCGCCGCGCGGCGCTGGCCAGTCCGTACAGCCCCGCGGCGGGCGTCAGCGCGGCGGACAGCCAACCGCCATGCTGCCATTGGCGGGCCAGCAGGGAGGGCGAAGCTGGGGCGTGCGGGTTCACCGATCGGTCTGGGCGGCGAAATTGACGCGCGCGATCCCCGCCAGCCTGGCCGCTTCCATGACGTTGACCACGGCCTGGTGGGTGGCCTGCGCGTCGGCATTGATCACCAGCACGGGCTGGGCATGCCCGGCCGCGGCACGCGTCAGTTCGGTGCGCAGCGCCTGCAGATCGCCGGCGTCGAGCAGCTTGCCGTCCAGGGCATAGCGGCCATCCCGGCTGACCGCGATTTCGAGCGGCTCGGGGACCGGGGCGCCCGCGCTGGCCTGGGGCAGGGTGACCTGCAGCTCCGTATAGTGGGCGAACGAGGTCGTGGCGGCGAGGAAGATCAGGATGACCAGTAGGACATCGATCAGCGGGATCAGGTTGATCTCGAGTTCGTCGCTGTCGCCGCGGGGACCGCCGAAATTCATGGCGCGCCCTCGCGGCCCGCGCTGCGCGCGGCGGCGGCCGACAGCCGCAGCAGCCGCGCGGCGGCCTGTTCCATTTCGTGGAGATAGCCTTCGACGCGGGCCCGCAGGTGGCGATGGAAGATCATGGCCGGAATGGCGATCAGTATGCCCAGCCCGGTGTTGTACAGCGCGATGGAAATGCCTCGCGCGAGCTGCGAAGGGTCGCCGCCCCCCGGAGAATAGGCACCGAAGATCTCGATCATCCCGACCACGGTGCCGAACAGGCCCATGAGCGGCGCGATGACCGCGATCGTTCCCAGCGTGGGAACATAGCGGCTCAGGCGGTGGGCGACGGCGCGGCCGGCGTCTTCGACGGCGGCGCGGGCTTCGTCGCGGGGCCAGTGGCGATAACGCAGGGCCGTGGCCAGGACGCGGCCCATGGGCGACTCCCGCTCCAGGCGGGCCAGGGCCTCCGGACTGTCCTGACGGTTGCGCAGCATTTCGATCGCCCGCTCGGGCAGGCCGTCGGGCGCCACCCGGCTGCGCCGCAAGGCCAGCAGGCGTTCGATGACGAGCGCGAGGCCCAGTACGGAAGTGGCCAGCAGCGGCCAGATGGGCCAACTGGCATCATGGAGGATGGACAGCAAATGGGTCTCCGGGAGAGCGGGCCGACGGCCGTTCAAGGCGGCAATGTAACGGGGCGAGGGGGGCCGTGGCAAGGCCATGGCCGGCGCGCGAAACTATCCACAGAAATTGTGGATAATTCTGTGCGCAAGTCGCCTGCGAATGGCGTGGCTGCGGCTTCCCCGTCGGCATTGATTCAGCCTATGCACCTCATAATTTTTCAAAAACCCTTGTAAATCAAAAGACTGAAAATTTGATTTAAGGAAAAAGATGAAGAAATGCCCGCAAAAGGCGGCGGCCCGGGGCAGTCGACGCATTTTCCCGGCCTGTGGACAGATCTTCCCCTGGAAAGCCTCATGACAATTGGATTTGCGTTCACAAACGACGATTTCACGGGCGAAATCCTGACGGTTGCCCAGTTGAACCAAGCCGTGGGGCGTTTGCTGGACCGCAGCATTCCGTCTTTGTGGGTGCGCGGCGAAATTTCGAATTTCACCCAGGCGGCTTCCGGCCACTGGTATTTCACGTTGAAGGACAGTCGGGCGGCGGTGCGTGCCGTCATGTTCCGCAGCCGGGCCCAGGCCACGGGGTTCCTGCCCCGCGCCGGGGACCAGGTGGAATTGCGGGCGAGAGTCTGCCTGTACGAGCCGCGCGGCGATTATCAGTTGCAGGCCGACGCGATGCGTCGCGCCGGGCTGGGCGACCTCTATGAGCGATTTTTGCGCCTGAAGGAGAAACTGGCCGCCGAAGGGCTGTTCGACGCCGACCGCAAGCGCGCGCCGGCGCCCCTGCCGCGGGCGATCGGCGTGGTGACTTCCCTGGCCGCGGCGGCGCTGCGCGACGTGGTGTCGGCGCTGGCGCGGCGTGCGCCGCACGTCCCGGTCGTCGTCTATCCTGCGCCCGTGCAGGGCGCCGACGCCGCGCCCCGGCTGATCGCGGCGCTGGCGACGGCCAACCAACGGCGCGAGGTCGACACGCTGCTGCTGGTACGCGGCGGCGGCAGCATCGAGGATCTCTGGAGCTTCAACGACGAAGCCCTGGCGCGGGCCGTGGCGGCCAGTTCGATTCCCGTGATCAGCGGCGTCGGGCACGAGACCGACTTCACCATCGCCGATTTCGTCGCCGACCTGCGGGCGCCGACGCCGACCGCGGCCGCCGAACTGGCCTGCGTGCCGCGCGAGCAGTGGGTGGCGCGGATGTCGCAGGCGGGACGCGGCCTGGCGCGCGGCCAGACGCGGGCGTTGGAGCGGGCGTCGCAGCGGGTCGACCGGGCTGCGGCCCGGCTGGTTTCTCCCGCCCAGCGGCTGGCGCATCAACGCGACCGGCTGGAGGCCCTGCGCCGGCGGCTGGCCGCCGCATGGCGCGAGCCGCAGGCGCGCAGGACCGGTCGGCTGGAATTGGCGCAGTTTCGCCTGACCCGGCGGGTCCCGGATGTCGAGGGCCTCGCCGCGCGATTGCGCCAATTGCTGCGCCGTCTGCCCGCTCCCGTGCCGCGCCGGCTGGCCGCCGCGCAGATGGCGCTGGACGCCGCCGCCGGCCGCATGCGCACGCTCGACCCGCGGCACACGCTGGCGCGCGGCTATGCCATCGTGCGCGATGCACACGGCGGCATCGTGCGCGATGCGGCGCGCCTGGAGCAGGGCCAGCCGCTGGCGCTGGAATTTGCGCGCGGGGCGGCCGACGCCACCGTCGAGGCCGTGCGTCCGGATCGGGCCTGACGACCCTGTCCGCCGGGCCGGCCACGACCCGCCGCCATGCCCGTCCCTCGGTGTTTAACCCTTGCCGGCGCCCAGGAAAGCGCACGGCGAGGGCGACTTGTCGATACAATGAACCGGCTTGATCGTGCTTTCAACAGAAGGAATCCGCACATGACTCATTCCCTGCCTCCTCTGCCTTACCCCATGGACGCCCTGGCGCCCCACATCTCCAAAGAGACGCTGGAGTTCCATTACGGCAAGCATCATCAGACCTACGTCACCAATCTGAACAACCTGATCCCGGGCACGGAGTTCGAGAAGGCCACTCTGGAAGAGATCGTCAAGAAATCGTCGGGCGGCATTTTCAACAACGCGGCCCAGGTCTGGAACCACACCTTCTACTGGAACTGTCTGTCGCCCAACGGCGGCGGCGAACCCTCGGGCAAGCTGGCCGACGCCATCAACGCCAAGTGGGGCGACACGGCTGCCTTCAAGGAAGCCTTCAACAAATCCGCCGCCGGCAACTTCGGCTCGGGCTGGACCTGGCTGGTCAAGAAGCCGGACGGCTCGCTGGACATCGTCAACACCAGCAACGCCGCCACGCCGCTCACCACCTCGGACGTCCCGCTGCTGACCTGTGACGTGTGGGAACACGCCTACTACATCGACTACCGCAACGCCCGTCCCAAGTATCTGGAAAATTTCTGGAACCTGGTCAACTGGAATTTCGCGGCCAAGAACCTCGGCTGATATCGCGCCGCCGGCTTGCGGCGGCGTGATCGGATTTTCGGAACCGGCGGTGCGCCGGTTCTTGCTTTTTATCGTTCCATGACGCTACTCGCCTGGGCGCATCGGCGTTGGTCCGCCGTGCGCCGCACCTCGACCCGCAGAATCCGGCAGATTCGGCGTCTCTCGCGCAAAAGCCTGAGACTGACCTTGCTGCTGTGCGGCTCCGCCCTGGTGGCGCTGGTTTCGCTGGGTTTCGCCTGGCTGGCCGATCGGGCGCTCGAATGGAATCGCGTCTGGTCGCAGCACTACCCGTGGGCCGCATTCGTCGTCCTGCCCTTCGCCCTCGCGGGATTGCGGGCGCTAACCCTCCGATGCGCGCCGAACGCCGTCGGCAGCGGCATTCCGCAGGTCATCGCCGGACTGTCCCTGGGTCCGGGGCCGGGCCAGACCGGCCTCGTCTCGCTGGGCCAGACCCTTTGGAAGATTCCCCTGACGTTCGGCGCCTTGCTGGCCGGTGCTTCGGTGGGGCGCGAAGGTCCTTCGGTCCAGGTGGGTGCGGCTGTCATGCTGGCGTGGGGACGCTACTGCCAGCGGCATGTGGCGACCTTGCGCGGATTCCGCAACAACGAACTGATCGCGGCGGGCGCGGCCGGCGGCCTTGCAGCGGCCTTCAATGCGCCTCTGGCCGGCGTCGTGTTCGCGATCGAGGAACTGGGCAGGGGAGCGGTGGTGCGCTGGGACCGGCTGGTGCTTATCGGTGTGCTCGCCGCCGGTTTCATGGTGGTGGCCCTGCAGGGCAACAATCCTTACTTCGGCGCTTTCGTCCTGGGCTCCCAGCCGGACTCCATCTGGATCTGGGTGCTGGCCTGCGGCGTGGTCAATGGCGTGCTGGGCGGACTGTTCGCCCGCATGCTGGGCAAGGGCGCGGCCGGGCTGGCTCCCCGGCCGTGGCGCGCCGCGATACGTCGGCACCCGGTGGTCACGGCCTTCGTCATGGGGGGCATCGTGGCGGTGCTGGGCGTGCTCACCGGCGGCGCGGTCTACGGTACCGGCTACGGGCAGGCGGCGCCGCTGCTTGCCGGCCATGCGCCGGAACAGGCGGGTTTCGGAGTGGCCAAGCTTTTCGCCACGGTCGCCTCGTACCTGGCGGGCGTGCCCGGAGGAATCTTCACCCCGGCGCTGACGACAGGCGCGGGGATCGGCCAGCAGATCTGGCAATGGACGGGCGGAACGGTCGACCAGCATTTGCTGGTGCTGATCTCGATGGCCGCTTTCCTGGCGGCGGCGACCCAGGCGCCGCTGACCGCGAGCGTCGTCGTCATGGAAATGACGGGGAGCCAGCCCATGCTGTTCTGGCTGCTGGCCGCGGCGCTGCTGGCGTCGCTCGTATCCCGGCAGTTCTGCCCGCTGCCCTTCTATCACCTCGCGGCAAGGCGGTTTCGCCAGCAGGCCGCCGCCGTGTCCCAAGTGCCGCCGCAAGAGCCGCGCCATCCGGAACGTCCGTAGCCCGGACAGTTTTGTCCGCCCGGCCGGCACTGCGGCCCGGGCCGGGCTAAGATCCGCATCGTCCATATCATTCCTGTTCGAGACATTTGCCATGACCCAGCACGCCTATATCTGCGACGCCATCCGCACACCCTTCGGCCGTTACGGGGGCGCCCTGTCCCAGGTGCGAACCGACGACCTGGCGGCGATTCCCATCCAGGCGCTGGTGGCGCGCAACGCAAAGGTCGATTGGCAGGCGCTGGACGACGCGATCCTGGGCTGCGCGAACCAGGCGGGCGAAGACAACCGCAACGTGGCGCACATGGCGACGCTGCTGGCCGGCCTGCCGGTCGAGGTCCCCGGCGCCACGGTCAACCGCCTGTGCGGATCGGGCCTGGACGCCATCGGCACGGCCGCGCGCGCGATCCGCACGGGCGAGGCCCACCTCATGCTGGCCGGCGGCGTGGAAAGCATGAGCCGGGCGCCGTTCGTCATGGGCAAGGCGGATACGCCGTTTTCCCGCAGCGCCGAAATCTACGACACCACCATAGGCTGGCGCTTCATCAACAAGCTGCTGAAGTCGCGCTACGGGGTGGATTCCATGCCCGAGACGGCCGAAAACGTGGCCGATGACTTCAAGGTGAGCCGCGAGGACCAGGACAGGTTCGCCATGGCCAGCCAGGAAAAGGCGGCCGCGGCCATGAAGGCCGGCGTCTTCGACGCGGAAATCACGCCCGTCACATTGCCCCAGAAAAAGGGCGACCCGGTGGTGGTGAGCCGCGACGAGCATCCGCGCCAGACCAGCCTCGAGGCGCTGGCCAAGTTGCGGCCGGTCGTGCGCGAGGGCGGCACGGTCACCGCCGGCAATGCTTCCGGCGTCAACGACGGCGCCTGCGCGGTGCTGCTGGCCGACGAAAAGACCGCCGCCCGCCACGGGCTGACGCCGCGGGCGCGCATCGTCGGCATGGCGACGGCCGGTGTGCCTCCCCGCATCATGGGCATCGGGCCGGCGCCCGCGACCCGCAAAGTACTGGCCCTGACCGGGCTGGAGCTGTCGCAGATGGACGTGATCGAGCTGAACGAGGCCTTCGCCGCCCAGGGGCTGGCCGTGCTGCGCCAGCTCGGGGTGGCCGACGACGACGCCCGGGTCAATCCCAACGGCGGCGCGATCGCGCTGGGCCACCCGCTGGGCGCCAGCGGCGCCCGCCTGGCGACCACCGCCATCAACCAGTTGCACCGCACCGGCGGGAAATATGCCTTGTGCACCATGTGCATCGGCGTGGGGCAGGGCATCGCCCTGGTCCTGGAGCGCGTGTAGCCAGGAGCCTATTCGGGCAGGCCGGCGATTTTGCCGGCCTGCCCGATGCCCCGGCTGGCGAACCAGCCCTGTTCCATCTCCAGTGCGTAGCGCACCGGTTCGGCCGCGCAGTGGGCGGTGTCGGTGCGGGGCGCCATGTCGGCGATATTGACCACGCGGCCGTCCTCGCCCAGGAAGGCGACCGACAGCGGCACGAGCGTGTTGCGCATCCAGAAGCACTGGATTGCGGGGCGATCGAACACGAAGAGCATGCCGTGGTTGGGAGGCAGACTTTCGCGGTGCATCAGCCCCTGTTCGCGGGTGGCGTCGGTATCGGCGACTTCCGCGTGGATCAGGTGGATGCCGGCCGTGAGCTCGCGCATGGGCAAGGGCGGCTGGGCCGCCGCGATCGCGGCCAGGCTAAGGGCGAGCGCCCCATGAAGAACGGGGCGCAGAACGCGCCCCGTGTACTGTCGTTTCAGCATCGGCTGGAATCGCCATGGAAGATCGTTGCAAGCGCGATTCTAAGCCGAAGTTATGTTGAGTGCCTGTTTTCCCTTGGGGCCCTGAATGATTTCGAAGGCGACCTTCTGACCTTCTTTTAGCGTTTTGAAGCCGTTCATCTGGATGGACGAGAAATGGGCAAACAGGTCTTCACCGCCGTCGTCTGGCGTGATGAAGCCGAAACCCTTGGCGTCGTTGAACCATTTGACGGTTCCCGTTGATTTGGGATTTTCCCCTTGAACGGCGGCTGCGGTCGTGTCTGACATGCGGACTGCCTCATGAATCGTTGTTAACAGAAGGGTCGACCGGTCTGCGCCGGCAACCTCCCGGTTTCCGTGACGCCCCTCTTTTTGGCAAAAGACGCCCAGAATCGATGCATAATGCGCAGAATTTCAGGTTGGCGTCAAGTGTGGATATTCCCATATCCACCGGCCGATTTAGGCCCTGCGGCGCACTGTCGCGCCGTATTTATTTAAAATATCGTCCATGAGCACCGCCCAGGACCATACTCCCGATCTGGTTGCGGAGCGGCAGCCCGCACGTGTGGCCCCGCCTCCGCTCTACCAGGTCGTCCTGCTGAACGACGACTACACCCCCATGGAATTCGTCGTCAAAGTCCTGCAGAAGTTTTTCGGCAAGAACCACGAAGACGCCACCCGCATCATGCTGCAGGTCCACCACGAGGGCCGGGGCGTCTGCGGCGTCTACGCGCGGGACATCGCCGCCACCCGGATCGCCCTGGTCAGCCAGTACGCCCGGTCCCGGCAGCATCCCCTGCAATGCGTCATGGAGCCGGTATAGCAGACGCTCGCCGCCCGGGCCCGCGCCGCCGGCGCATGGCTCCCGCGTGGACCGATATTGCCGAAGATCGGGGCGGGCGGGCCGGCCACTTCGGTTATGCTTGTCCCATACCCCTGCACCGCCGCCCCGGGAAGCCGAGAGTCGTTTCGCTTGATTTCGATCGGAACGTCTCCACCTTGAAATTGCTGGCGTTGCGCAACGATCGGCATAGAATATGGCTTGTGTCTGTGCGCTTCGATGAATGACGGAGGAAGCGTGATTTCCCAAGAACTTGAAGTCAGCCTGCATATGGCGTTTGTCGAGGCCCGTTCGGCCCGGCATGAATTCATTACCGTCGAACACCTCCTGCTGTCGTTGCTCGACAACGCATCGGCGGTCGAGGTCCTGCGCGCCTGCGCCGCCAATCTGGACGATCTGCGCCGCAACCTGCGCCAGTTCGTGACCGAGAATACCCCGGTCATCCCCAGCGGCGCGGAAGTCGACACCCAGCCCACCCTCGGTTTCCAGCGGGTGATCCAGCGGGCGATCATGCATGTCTCGGCCGGCGGCACCGCCAAGAAGCCCGTCACCGGCGCCAATGTGCTGGTGGCGATCTTCGGCGAAAAGGACTCGCACGCCGTGTACTACCTGCAACAGCAGGGCGTGACCCGGCTGGACGTCGTCAATTACCTGTCGCACGGCATCACCAAGCAGAATTCCGTCGAGGCCCCCGGCACCCAGAAGGAACAGCCGGGCAGCGACGAACAGCCCGACACGCGGCAGTCGCCGCTGGACCAGTACGCGCAGGACCTGAACGCGGCGGCGCTGGCCGGCCGCATCGATCCCCTGATCGGTCGCGAACAGGAGGTCGAGCGCGTCATCCAGGTGTTGTGCCGCCGCCGCAAGAACAATCCGCTGCTGGTGGGGGAGGCCGGGGTCGGCAAGACCGCGATCGCGGAAGGCCTGGCCTGGCGCATCACCCGCGGCGAAGTCCCCGATATCCTGGCCGATGCCCACGTGTACGCGCTGGACATCGGCGCGTTGCTGGCGGGCACCAAGTATCGCGGCGATTTCGAACAGCGCCTGAAGGCCGTGCTCAAGCAGTTGCGCAGCAACCCGCACGCCGTCCTGTTCATCGACGAAATCCATACCCTCATCGGCGCCGGCTCGGCTTCGGGCGGCACGCTGGACGCTTCCAACCTGCTCAAGCCGGCCTTGTCCTCGGGCCAGCTCAAGTGCATCGGGGCGACCACCTACACCGAGTTCCGCGGCGTTTTCGAAAAGGACTCCGCGCTGTCGCGCCGGTTCCAGAAGATCGACGTGGCCGAGCCCAGCGTCGAGCAGACGGTGCAGATCCTGCGCGGCCTGAAGGGCCGCTTCGAAGAGCACCACGGCGTGCGCTATTCGGCCGCGGCGCTGACCGCCGCCGCCGAGTTGTCGGCGCGCCATATCAACGACCGCCACCTGCCGGACAAGGCCATCGACGTCATCGACGAGGCCGGCGCCGCGCAGCGCCTGCTGCCGCGTTCGCGCCAGAAAAAGGTCATCGGCAAGTCGGACATCGAATCCATCGTCTCCAAGATCGCGCGCATTCCGCCGCAGTCGGTCTCGAACGACGACCGCAGCCGCCTGGCGACCCTGGAGCGCGACCTCAAGACCGTGGTATTCGGGCAGGATCAGGCCATCGAAGCCCTGGCCGCCGCCATCAAGATGGCGCGTTCCGGGCTGGGCAAGCCCGACAAGCCCATCGGCGCGTTCCTGTTCTCCGGTCCGACCGGCGTGGGCAAGACCGAGGTCGCGCGGCAACTGGCCTTCACGCTGGGCGTGGAACTGCTGCGCTTCGATATGTCCGAATACATGGAGCGCCACGCCGTCTCGCGCCTGATCGGGGCGCCTCCGGGGTATGTGGGGTTCGACCAGGGCGGGCTGCTCACCGAGGCGGTCACCAAGCAGCCGCATTGCGTGCTGCTGCTCGACGAGATCGAAAAGGCCCACCCCGACGTCTTCAATATCCTGCTGCAGGTCATGGACCACGGCACGCTGACGGACAACAACGGGCGCAAGGCGGATTTCCGCAACGTGATCCTGGTCATGACCACGAACGCCGGGGCCGAAATGCTGAACAAGCCGGGCATCGGCTTTTCGTCCACGCGCGGCACGGGCGACGAAATGGCCGAGATCCGGCGCATGTTCACGCCGGAGTTCCGCAACCGCCTGGACGCCATCATCGCCTTTGCCGCGCTGACCCGCGAGATCATCCTGCGCGTGGTGGACAAGTTCCTCATGCAGCTCGAAGACCAGTTGCACGAAAAGCGCGTCGAGGCGGTTTTCACCGATGCCCTGCGCGAACACCTGGCCAAGCACGGTTTCGATCCGCTCATGGGGGCCCGGCCCATGCAGCGATTGATCCAGGACACCATCCGCCGCGCGCTGGCCGACGAGTTGCTCTTCGGCAAACTGACGGACGGCGGCAGCGTCACGGTCGACGTGGACGAAACGGGCACGATCAACCTGTCGTTCGACGCGCCGGACAAGTCCCAGAATTCCGACAAGCATCGATCCCGGGAAGCCGAATTGATCGATTGATGCCGGCCGACCCTGCGCTGATCGCCTGCGAACATTGCGGGGTCGTCTACCGGCGCTGCGTGCTGCAGCGCGGGGAAACCGCGCTTTGCACGCGTTGCGGAACCGTGCTCTGGAAGCATGGCCGGCTAACGCTGTCGGGCTGGCTGGCCCTGACCATCACGGCGCTCATCGTCTTCGCCATCGCGAACGCCTATCCGGTAATGTCCATGAGAGTGCAGGGCATGGCCCGCTCAGCCACTCTGCTCGACGCGCTGGCCATGACCTGGCAGCAGCGATACTGGCTGGTGGCCATCATGACCGGGCTGGCCGGCTTCGCGATGCCGCTGGCCCAGCTCCTGCTGCTGGCGTGGATCCTGTTCTTCCTGGCCGTCGGCCGCCCCCCGCCGGGCTTCGGTTTCCTGAGCCGCCTGGTCCGGTTCGTGACCCCGTGGTGCATGGTGCCGGTATTCCTGCTGGGGGTGCTGGTGGCGGTGGTCAAGCTCGCCGGCATGGCCAGCGTGGCGCCCGAGCCCGGCCTGTGGGCCTTCGGCGCCTTGTGCATATTGCTCACCCTCCTGAACCGCCTGGATGCCCCGACCCTTTGGCACGAGGCCGAGGCCTGCGGCGCGGTGCCGCCGGCGCGCGTGCGCGCCGCGGAGCACGGAGACCTGGCCGGCTGCCATGTCTGCGGGCAGGTGCAGGCCTTCGACCGGCATGAGCACGCGCAGGGGCAGGCCTGCCTGCGCTGCGGCGCCGTCATGCACTATCGCAAGCCGGATCATCTCGGCCGCACCTGGGCGCTGCTGATCGCGGCGGCCATCCTCTACCTGCCCGCCAACATCTATCCCGTCATGCATTTCGAGTCGATCTTCGGCAACAGCGCGCACACGATCCTGGGCGGGGTGATCGAACTGTGGCAGATGGGCTCCTGGGATATCGCGGCCATCGTCTTCGTGGCCAGCGTCATGGTGCCGCTGACCAAGCTGATTTCGCTGGGCGTGCTCGCCTGGCTGGTGCAGCGGCGCGACCCCGCTCATCTGCGACAGCGCACGCGCCTCTACGAAATCGTCGAATTCATCGGCCAGTGGTCCATGCTCGATGTCTTCGTCGTGATCCTGCTTGCGGCCCTGGCGCACTTTCCGGGCCTGAGCGAAATCAGCGCCGGCATAGGGGCGGCCGCCTTCGGGATGGTGGTGATCCTGACCATGCTGGCCGCCATGAGCTTCGATCCCCGTCGCGGCTGGGACCATGCGGATCCTGCCGGCGCGCCGGCCGACGCGGGCGAGCGCGCGGGGGGATCCTCCACGGCCACGGCCATCCTTCAGAAAGGGCAGACATGACCGCAGAAACGCCGCCTCCGGCGCCGGAATCCTCGTCGCCGCCGCCCGGCCCGACGCCGCCGACCGTGACCCGCAAAACCCGGCGTTTCGCATGGATATGGGTGGTGCCGGTGGTCGCCGCCCTGGTGGGCCTGTCCCTTGTCATGCGGGCCTGGCTGCTCAAGGGTCCGGAGATCACCATCAGCTTCCAGACGGCCGAGGGCCTGGAGGTCGGCAAGACGCAGGTCCGCTACAAGGACGTCGTGATCGGGACGGTCAGGAACATCCGGTTCAACGAAGACCGGTCCAAAGTGCTGGTCAAGGCCGATCTCACCAAGGATGGCGAAGGGCTGGCCCACGAGGGCTCCCGTTTCTGGGTGGTGCGCCCGCGGCTGGGCATCAGCGGCGTCTCTGGCCTGGGCACGCTGCTGTCCGGTGCCTACATCGAGGTCGACACCACCGACGCCAACGGCGAGCTCAAGCAGCAGTTGGAGTTCGAGGGCCTGGAGACGCCGCCGGAGGTCACCCACGACCGGCCCGGCACCCGCTACACCTTGAAGGCGGATACGCTGGGGTCGCTGGATATCGGCTCGCCGGTCTACTACCGGCGCATCCCCGTGGGCAGGGTCATAGGCTACGAGCTCGACGATAGCGGGGCGTTCGTCAAACTGCAGGTATTCGTCGATGCGCCCAGCGACCGCTTCGTGACTCGCGATACGCGCTTCTGGAACGCCAGCGGCGTGGACCTTTCCCTGAACGCGGGCGGGCTGACGCTGCGCACCCAGTCGCTGATCTCCGTGGCGGCGGGCGGCGTCGCGTTCGCTCCCATGTCGAGCGGCGGCCGGCACGCGGCGGCCGACCAGGTCTTCCAGCTCTATGCGGGCGAACACGAGGCGCGCGCCGAACCCGACGGCACCGCGGTGCGCGTGCGGCTGCGGTTCGACCAGTCGGTGCGCGGCCTGTCGGTGGGCGCGCCGGTCGATTTCCGGGGCCTGGAGCTGGGCGAGGTCACCGCCATCACCATGGATTTCGATCCCAAGACCCGCTATTTCTACACGCTGGTGGATGCCAACGTCTATCCGTCGCGCCTGGGTCCCGCCTACGACAAGGTCCGGGACATGCCGGATCCGGATAATCCGGGACTCGCCCTGATCAAGCCCATGGTGGCCAAGGGCCTGCGTGCCCAGCTGCGCACGGGCAATCTGCTTACGGGGCAACTGTATATCGCGCTGGATCTCTTTCCCCATGCGCCGCCGGTCAAGGACTTCCAGGTCGAGGGAGACCCGGTCAGGGTGCCGACCATTCCCAATAATCTCGACCAGTTGCAGCAGCAGCTCACCGGCATCGTCGACAAGATCGACAAGATACCGTTCGAGCAGATCGGCAAGGACTTGCGCACCACCCTGAACACGACCAACCGGTTGCTCGGACGGCTGGACAAGGAAGTCACGCCGGAGGCTCGGGCCACGCTGCGCCAGGCCAGGGAATCGCTGGCCGCGGTCGACGCGCTGCTGGGACAGGATTCCCAACTGCCCGGGAATGCCGAGCGCACCATGCAGGAACTCGCGCGCGCCGCGCGGTCGCTGCGGGTGCTGGCCGATTATCTGCAAGCCAATCCGCAATCGCTGGTGCGCGGCCGCGCGCCGGATGTCCTGCCGGGAGAACGCAAATGACGCCGCGCCGCCTTCTGCCCCTGGCCGTCCTGGGGCTGCTCGCCGCCTGCTCCGCGCCGGCTCCGCCGAACTATTACACGCTGGTGCCCGACGCGCAGTCGGCGGCCGCGCCGGCGGCCGGCCCCGGCCGGGCCGGGGTGATCGATCTCATGCCGGTTTCCGTACCCGCGCCCATCGATATTCCGCAGGTGGTGGTCCGCACGGGGCAGGGCGAGGTGGTGCCGCTCAACGGCGAGCGCTGGGCCGGGCCGCTGGCCGACGAAATCCGCTCCGCCCTGGCGGCGCGGCTCGCGTCGCGGCTGGGCATGCCGGTGGTGCAGGATCTGCGTCCCGACCCCGGGACGCGCGCGTGGCGTGTGCAGGTGGAAGTGCAGCGCTTCGATTCGCTGCCCGGCCGGCAGGCCGTCCTGGACGCGGTCTGGCGCGTGCGGTCCCCGGTCGGCCCGCGTGCCGGCTCGGGCACCGCAAAGGTGCCCGACGCCGCCGGCGAAGCCGCAAGCAGATCCGGGACCGGTGGCCGCTCCACGCCGGTATGCCGTTCGCATTTCGAGACACCGGCCACCGAGGATATCGCCGCCCTGGTCCAGGCCCACCAGCGCAATCTCGCCGCCCTGGGCGACGCCATCGCGTCGGCCGCCGAAAACGCCGAGGCGGGGCGGCCAGCCTGCCCGGGATGATAAGGGTGCAACCGGAGTGGTGCCGGGTTGCACCGTTCCCTATAATCGCCGCCTGATCCGATATTCCCGTTCCCGCGGGGGCAGCGAGGCACAGGCATGGCGAGCACCACACTGGGAGTCAAGGTCGACGAGGCGTTGCGGACGCGATTGCGCAGCGCGGCCGAACGCCTGGGGCGCACCCCCCATTGGTTCATCAAGCAGGCCGTCCTGTCCTACCTGGACCAGGTCGAACAGGGCCGCATGCCTGCGGAGCTGTCCCGGTTGCCGGGTCCCGAACCCGCGGCGCCGGACGCCGGCCCTGCCGCCACGGTGCGGCCCTTCATGGATTTCGCGCAGAACGTGGTGCCCCAGTCGGTGCTGCGTGCCGCCATCACGGCGGCCTACCGGCGGCCCGAGCCCGAATGCGTGCCCTTCCTGGCCGGGCAGGCCAGGCTGCCCCGGCCCGACAGGATCGAGGCGCTGGCGTCACGGCTGGTCGAGACGCTGCGCGCCAAGCGTCGCGGCGGCGGCGTCGAGGGACTGATCCAGGAGTTTTCCCTGTCGAGCCAGGAAGGCGTCGCGCTGATGTGCCTGGCCGAGGCGCTGCTGCGCATTCCCGACAGCGCAACGCGCGACGCGCTGATCCGCGACAAGATCAGCCGCGGGGATTGGCAGTCGCATGTGGGCCAGTCGCCTTCGCTGTTCGTCAACGCCGCCGCCTGGGGGCTGGTGCTGACCGGCAAACTGGTGGCGACCAGCAGCGAGCAGTCGCTGTCGCGCGCCTTGACGCGCCTGATCGGCAAGGGCGGCGAGCCGCTGGTGCGCAAAGGGGTCGACCTGGCCATGCGCATGATGGGCGAGCAGTTCGTCACCGGCGAGACGATCTCCGAGGCGCTGGCCAACAGCCGCAAGTTCGAGGCGCGCGGTTTCCGCTATTCGTACGACATGCTGGGAGAAGCCGCCGTCACCGCGGCGGACGCGCGGCGCTATTTCGATGCCTATGCGCAGGCCATCCACGCCATCGGCAAGGCCTCGCATGGGCGCGGCATTTACGAAGGCCCGGGCATCTCGATCAAGCTGTCGGCGCTGCATCCCCGCTACACCCGTGCGCAGCGCGGGCGCGTCATGGGCGAATTGCTGCCGCGCCTGCAGGAGCTGGCGCGGCTGGCCCGTTCCTACGATGTCGGCCTGAACATCGATGCCGAAGAGGCCGACCGCCTGGAGATCTCGCTCGACCTGCTGGCGGCCCTCTGCGAGGATGCCGCGCTCGAAGGCTGGAACGGCGTCGGCTTCGTGGTGCAGGCCTACCAGAAGCGGGCTCCCTACGTGATCGATTACCTGATCGACCTGGCGCGCCGCACGCATCGCCGCCTGATGGTGCGGCTGGTCAAGGGCGCCTATTGGGACAGCGAGATCAAGCGTGCCCAGGTCGACGGCCTGGAAGGCTATCCGGTATACACCCGCAAGATCTACACCGACGTGTCCTACCTGGCCTGCGCCCGCAAGCTGCTCGGCGCGCCGGAGGCGGTCTATCCGCAGTTCGCCACCCATAACGCGCACACCCTGTCCGCCATCTATTACCTGGCCGGGCAGAACTACTATGCGGGCCAGTACGAGTTCCAGTGCCTGCACGGCATGGGCGAACCGCTCTACGAAGAGGTGACCGGCCCGCCGGAGCGCAACGGGCTGAACCGGCCGTGCCGGATCTATGCGCCGGTCGGCACGCACGAGACGCTGCTGGCCTACCTGGTGCGCCGGCTGCTGGAGAACGGGGCCAACACGTCGTTCGTGAACCGGATCGGCGATCCGGAAGTGCGCGTGGAGGACCTGGTCGCCGACCCGGTCGAGCAGGCCCGGCGCATCGTGCCCATGGGGGCGCCGCATCCCGGGATTCCCTTGCCGCGCGATCTCTATGCGGCCTCCGGCGAAGACCGCGCCAATTCGGCCGGGCTGGACCTGGGCAACGAGCAGCGGCTGGCGTCGCTGTCGGCGGCCTTGCTGGCCGGCGCGGCGCATGCCTGGCAAGCCGCGCCGATGCTGGACGGCGAGCCCGCCGCCGGCGACGGCCGGCGCACGCTGGCGCTGGCCAATCCGGCGGACGGCCGGGATATCGTCGGGCAGGTGATCGAGGCCGGGCCCGAGGATACCGGCCTGGCGCTGGCGGCCGCGGCGCGTGCCGCGCCGATCTGGCAAGCCACCCCGGTCGCGGAACGCGCCGGCTGCCTGCGCCGTGCGGCCCAGGCCATGGAGGATGCCATGCAATCCCTCCTGGGCCTGATCGTGCGCGAAGCCGGGAAGTCGCTGCCCAATGCGATCTCGGAGGTGCGCGAGGCCGTCGACTTCCTGCGCTATTACGCCAGCCGCATCGAAGCGGATTTCTCCAACGACACGCACCGCCCGCTGGGCATCGTGGCCTGCATCAGTCCCTGGAACTTCCCGCTCGCGATCTTCACCGGGCAGGTCGCCGCCGCCCTGGCCGCGGGCAACGTCGTGGTGGCCAAGCCGGCCGAGCAGACGCCGCTGATCGCGGCGCAGGCCGTGGCGCTGCTGCATGCGGCGGGCGTTCCCCGCGGCGCCTTGCAATTGCTGCTCGGCGACGGCGAGACGGTGGGCGCGCCGCTGGTGGCCGACCCGCGCGTGGCCGGCGTCATGTTCACCGGTTCGACCGAGGTGGCGCGCGGCATCGCACGCACGCTGGCGGGGAGGCTGGACGCCCGTGGCCGCACGATACCGCTGATCGCCGAGACCGGCGGCCAGAACGCGATGGTGGTCGATTCGTCCGCGCTCGCCGAACAGGTCGTCGTCGACGTGCTTGCGTCGGCCTTCGATTCCGCCGGGCAGCGCTGTTCCGCGCTGCGCGTGCTGTGCCTGCAGGAAGAGATCGCCGACCGCATGCTGGAGATGCTGCGCGGGGCGATGCGCGAGCTCTCCGTGGGCAACCCGCATCGGTTGTCCACCGATGTCGGCCCGGTGATCGACGCCCCGGCGCGCAAGGCCATAGAAAGCCATATCCAGGCCATGCGCGAGGCCGGCTGCCCGGTCGAGCAAGCGGCCCTGGCGGCCGAATGCGCGCATGGCATTTTCGTGCCGCCCACGCTGATCGAGGTCGGCCATATCGGCATGCTGGAGCGCGAGGTCTTCGGCCCCGTGCTGCATGTCGTGCGTTACCGGCGCCACGAGCTCGACGCGTTGATCGAGCAGATCAACGCCACCGGCTACGGCCTGACCTTCGGCGTGCATACCCGCATCGACGAAACCATCGCGCGGGCCGTCGCGCATATCCGCAGCGGGAACATATATGTCAATCGCAACGTGATCGGGGCCGTCGTCGGCGTGCAGCCTTTCGGCGGCGAAGGCTTGTCGGGCACGGGCCCCAAGGCCGGCGGGCCGCTCTATCTGATGCGCCTGCTGGCGGTCCGTCCGCCGGGGCTGCCCGCCTCCCTGGGACTGCCCGAGGCCCTGCCATGGTCGCTCGCCTTGCCGGGCCCGACCGGTGAAACCGACACCTGGTCGCTGGTGCCGCGCGGCGTGGTCCTGTGCGTGGCCGCCACGGTCACCGGCGCGCGGGCCCAGTGGGAGGCCGCCCGCCGCACGGCGAACCTGGCGCTGTTCGCCGAGTCGGACGCGACTCGCGCCCTGGTCGACAGCCTGTCGGCCGAGCAGCGCCAGCATGCGCGTCTGGTGTCCGATGCGGAGATCGACGGGCAGGCATTCGGCGCAGTGCTGTTCGAAGGCGACGCCGATGCGCTGCGCGCCTTCAATCACCGGATCGCCGACCGCCCGGGCGCCATTGTTTCGGTGCAAGGCCTCGCGCCGGGCGCGCTGGCTTCGGGCGAGACCTACGAGCTGGAGCGCCTGCTCAACGAGCGCTCGGTCAGCGTCAATACCGCCGCGGCCGGCGGCAACGCGAGCCTGATGGCGATAGGCTGAGCGTCAGGCCACGGCGTCGGCCAGCAGGTAGAGATCCAGGACCACGATCAGCGCCGTCGCCGCGACCGCGACGACGGCCCAGGCGCCCCGCAGGACCCGCGGCCCCATGACGCGGCGGCGCAGCGACAGCGCCACCATCGGGACCAGCGCGAAGGGCAGGGCCAGGCTCAGTATGACCTGGCTGAGCACGAGCAGGTTGTCCGGGTCGCTCCGGCCGGAGCCGGCCAGCATGCCAATCGCGATCACGCCCGCCGCGACGCGGGTCAGCAGGACGCGCCGGATGTCCGAGGATGGCGACCGGCGAAACCCCGCGCTCAGGATGCGCCCGGCCATGACGCCGGTAATGGCGGAGCTTTGCCCGGCGGCATACAGCGCGACGGCGAATATCAGGGCGGCCGCGGCGCCCAGCGTGGCGCCGATCGCGGCATGCGCCTGGTCGAGGCTGGCAACCTGCAGCGTCCCGGAAAGCGACGCGGCGGCGACGATCATGATGGCGGCGTTGATCGCCATGGCCAGCGACAGCGACACGATGGTCTCGTTGCGCGCCAGGCGCATGGCCGTGTCCAGCGCCGGGACGGGCAGGGCGCGCGCGCGGTCGGCCAGCATCCCGGAGTGGAGGTACAGATTGTGGGGCATCAGCGTCGCGCCGAGAATGCCCAGCGCGATCATGAAGCCATGGCGGTCGGACAGCGCGGCGCCTGTCCGGGCCAGGCCGAGGCCGGCCTGGCCCCAATCGGGGTTGGCGACGAACAGCAGATAGACGAAAGAAAGGGCAACCACGGCCAGCAGCAGAGTGACGATCCGCTCGTGATGCCGCGCGCCCTGGCGGGCCATGAGCATGACGGCCAGCGTGCCGATGGCCGTCGAGGCCACGCCGGCGGCCAGCGGCACGCCGAACAGCAGCCGTAGCGCGATGGCGCCGCCTATCAGTTCGGCCAGGGCCGTGGCGAGGATGGCGGCTTCGCCGGCCAGCCAGGCGGCACGCGCCAGCGGCGCCGGCAGGTGGCGGGCGGTCAGGGTGGCAAGGTCTTCGCCGGTGGCAAGGGCCAGGCGGGAAACCAGGATCTGGAATCCCATGGCCAGCACCGCCGAAACCAGCACTACGCCGAGCAGGCGATAGCCGAAATCGCTGCCACCCGCGATGTCCGTGGCCCAGTTGCCCGGGTCGATGTACCCGACGGCCACCAGCAGGCCGGGGCCAGCCAGCCGGCGCAGGGCGGCGCGGTGAGTGGACGGCAATGCCAGGGGGGGACCTGAGAGGGCGATGAGCAGACGGGTCATGGCGGTTCCTGGTAATGATTCTCATTTTCCAGGAGTTCGAGCCATCGGTCCAATAGATTTGCTCAAGCGTCGCCATAGGGAAAGAGAGGCCGATTCCCCATGGAGGAATGCGTTCCGGCGAAATTTTCCAAGGGGCAAAACCCCCGGGATAGACTGCCTCGTCCATAACGAGAGGGGAACAACCATGGCAGCCACTTCATTCGGCGGCGCATCCGCGCCTTATCCGGCAGCGGAAGGGGGCAACGTCAAGGCCGTGCGCAAGGTCGCGTTCGCGAGCCTGATCGGGACCACCATCGAATGGTACGACTTCCTGATCTACGGGGCGATGGCCGGGCTGATCTTCAACCAGCAGTTTTTCCCGTCGGACGATCCCTTCGTTTCCACGCTGCTGGCCTACGGCACGTTCGCGGTGGGCTTCGTCGCGCGTCCCTTCGGCGGCATGGTGTTCGGGCATTTCGGAGACCGCATGGGCCGCAAGCCCCTGCTCGTGCTCACGCTGATGATCATGGGGCTCGCGACTTTCCTGATAGGCCTGCTTCCCACCTATGACCAGATCGGCATCGCGGCGCCCTTGTGCCTGATCGCCCTGCGCATCGTGCAAGGCGTGGCGATCGGCGGCGAATGGGGAGGCGCGATCCTGATGGCCTACGAATATGCGCCGCCGGAGCGGCGCGCCTACTACTCCAGCTTCCCGCAGATCGGTCTGGCCATCGGCCTTTGCGCCAGCACGGGAGTGCTGTCGCTGCTGTCGTACGCGCTGACCGACGCGCAGTTCTCGAGCTGGGGATGGCGGGTGGCGTTCCTGGTCAGCATCGTGCTGCTGTCGGTCGGCATCTTCATCCGGCTGCGCGTGCTCGAATCGCCGGCCTTCGAGCAGGCAAAGGCGCGCAACGAGACGGTGCGGGTGCCTTTGCTGGAAGTGCTGCGCGAGTATCCCGGCACGGTTGCGCTGGGCTGGGGCGCGCGCATGATCGACGGCGTGGTGTTCGGGATCTTCGCGCTGTTCACGCTGACCTTCCTGGTCCGGCTGGCAGGCATGCCGCGCACGGTGGTCCTGGTGGCGATCTCCGCGGCCGCCTTCGTCCTGATCTTCACCATTCCGATGGCTTCGGCCGTCGCCGACCGGCTGGGCCGCAAGCGGACTTATGTCGTCGCCTCGCTGCTCCTGGGGGCGGCGGCCTTTCCGGCGCTGGGGCTGATGCAGTATTCCGGCAGCCCGGCCGTGGCGGCCGCCTGCATCGTGCTCGTGCTCGGGCTGCTGTATGCGCCGGTCTACGGTCCGCAGGGCGCCATATTCTGCGAACAGTTCGACGTCAAGGTGCGCTATAGCGGCATCTCCCTGATCTACCAGATCGGCGCCATCCTGTTCGTTTCCATGACGCCGCTGGTGGCGACGTATTTGCTGGATCTCAATGGCGACCGGCCGTGGTTCATCGCGGCCTACATGACGCTGGCCGGCGTGGTCAGCGCGGTCTGCGTCGCATTGATGAAACGAGGAAAATGACATGAACGACACTCTCCGCGCCCCGCAGGCGGGCGTTTCCCGCTACCCCCGCTTTCTTGCCGCGGCGGTGCAGGCGGCGCCCGTCTTCCTCGATGCGCGCGCGACCGTGGACAAGGCCTGCGCCCTCATCCGGGAAGCCGCGGCCCGCGGAGCCGCGCTCATCGCCTTCCCCGAAGTGTTCGTCGCCGGCTATCCGTACTGGAACTGGATGATGAGCCCGCTGGAAGGCAGCGCCTGGTTCCGCCGCCTGTATCTTTCGGCGGTGGACCTGGCCGGCCCGGAGGTGGAGGCGATCCGCCACGCTGTCCGGGACTGCGGGGTCACCGTGGTGATCGGCATCAACGAGCGCAGCCCGGTCAGCATGGGAACCGTCTACAACACGAACCTCGTCATCGGGCCGGACGGCCGGGTGCTCGGCCGCCACCGGAAGCTCGTGCCGACTTTCGCCGAGAAACTGACGTGGGGCAGCGGCGACGGCAGTTCGATCCGGGTCTACGACACTCCGGCGGGCAGGATCGGCACGCTGGCCTGCGGCGAAAACACCAATACGCTGGCGCGCTTCGCGCTGCTCTCGCAGGGCGAGCAGGTGCACATCGCCAACTATATCGCCTTCCCCTTCACCGCCAGCTACGACATGCCGGACGCCATCCGCATCCGGGCCGGCGCCCACTCCTTCGAGGGCAAGGTCTTCACGGTCGTCGCGTGCTCGGCCATGTCGGCCGACATCCGCGCCGCCCTCGGCACGACGCCGGAAGCCCGCCAATTGCTGGCGGGCGCGCCCAATGCGTTCTCGGGCATCTTCGGGCCCGACGGGCGACTGGTATCGGAGCCGCTGGTCGACGAGGAGGGCATCGTCTACGGGGAAATCGACATCGAGCGCAGCATCGAACCCAAGCAGTACCAGGACATCATCGGCCACTACAATCGGTTCGATATCTTCGAATTGACACTGCGGCAGCGGCCGCTCGAACCCCTGCGCCTGGCCGACCCCGCATCCGCCTTGGACGTCCCGGTCCTGCCCGAGCTGGATCCGGCCCCCGTGGACTAGGCCTTTCCCGCCATGCCGGCATGGCGGGACGCCGCGGGCGATCGCTACAGGACAGCCTGGTCGCGGAACGTGCCCGCGGCGGTCCGCAATTGGCGCGCGATGCTCCCTTCGAACCCGAAATCCTGCTGCCCCCGGTGGCCGATCACGGAGAGCACGCCGACCAGTTCGCCGCGCCAGTCGAAGAAGGGCGCGGCAATCGCGCTGATGTTGGGCAGCAGGCTGTCGTCCCGGCGTTCCAGCCCGCGTTCGCGTATCGCCTCGATCTCGCGCTCCAGGTCGGGGTGACGGCGGCCCGGCAGCACTTGTCCCAACGCCGATTCCGGCATGAAGGCCGCGAACAGCCGTCCGGCGGCGCTGTCGAGCAGAGGCAGCGCCGCGCCCACCCGCATGGTCGCCACCACGGGCGCCAGGCCTTCCTCCACGCTCATGATGAGCGGGCCGCCATCGGTCCAGATCGAAAGAATCACGGTCTGGCCGGTGCCGTCCCGCAGCGTCTGCTGGACGCGCCGCAGGGCCTGCTGCGGGTGGGTCCGGCCGGCCGCGGCCAGGCCGAGCCGGATGGCGGCGCCACCCAGCGCATAGCGGCTGGTCTGCGGATCCTGGACGACCAGGCCCAGGCGCTGGAAGCTCACCAGGTACCGGTGGGCCTTGCTGGGCGACATGCGCGCCAGAGCAGCCAGTTCGCTCAGCGCCATCGGCTCGGCGGCGCCGATGAACGAGAGCAGTATCCGGCCGCCGACCTCGATCGACTTGATGCCTGCCTCGGCCGCGCCGGCCGGAGATTTCGCGGAATCCATGGTCGCATTCGTCCTGTGGCGGCGCGGCGCGCCGGTAAGCAGGGAGAGGGAAGCCGGGCCGGCACCGTGCGCCGCGCCTGCACGGGACCCCGTGCAGGGGAGCGGCGCACGGGATTATTGCAAAATCGCGACGGCGAGGGGCTGGCCGCGCGCCCCGGACGCAGGGCCGGCCGCCGCCTGAGCCTCAGCCTTCGAGGCTGGCGTCCATCGTGACCGCGGCCTTCAGCACCTTGGATACGGGGCAGCCGCTCTTGGCCTTGTCGGCGGCGGCCCGGAAGGTCTGTTCGCTGGCGCCGGGAATGCGGGCCTTCACGGTCAGGTGGACGGCGGTGATGGCGAACCCGCCTTCGGCCTTGTCCAGCGTGACGTCGGCGCGCGTGTCGATGCGTTCGGCCTTCAGGCCGCTTTCGCCCAGGATGTTGGACAGCGCCATCGAGAAGCAGCCGGCATGGGCAGCGCCGAGCAGTTCTTCGGGATTGGTGCCCGGCACCCCCTCGAAACGGGTATTGAACCCGTAGGGCGCATTTTTGAGCGACCCGCTTTCGGTGGAAATACTGCCCTTGCCGGTCTTGAGATCGCCTTCCCAGACGGCTGATGCGTGCTTTTTCATGCGGTTCTCCCGAGGTACGAAGGGATTCCCATATTAACGGCTGCAAACAGGCTTCGGGCGATGGGGCAAAATGACGGTTTTCCACATTGTCACGAACGAGGTGTCCCATGTCCCGTCTTCTGGTTCGCCCGCTGGCCACGGTTCTGCTGGCGGCGGCTGCCGCGGCCGCGCAGGCCGCCGAGGTCACCATCGGGATCGACCTGGCCACCACCGGACCGGCGGCGGCCATCGGCATCCAGTCCAATAACGCCATCCGCCTCTGGCCCGCGACCCTGGGGGGCCGGCCGGCGCGCTATATCGTGCTGGACGACGGCACCGATGTCAGCAAGGCGGTGCGCAATATCCGCAAGCTGACGTCCGAAGACAAGGTCGACGCGATCGTCGGGCCGAACATCACGGCCTCGGCCCTGGCCGCGCTCGACGTGCTGGCCGAGACCGGCACGCCCATGGTGGCGCTGGCCGCCTCCAGCGTGATCGTCGAGCCGCAATCCGATCCCAAGCGCCACTGGGCCTTCAAGATGCCCCAGAACGACTCGCTGATGGCCACGGCGCTGGTCGATCACATGAAAAAGCACGGCATCAGGAAGGTAGCCTTCATCGGCTTCGCCGATTCCTACGGCGATAGCTGGTGGAAGGAATTTTCCGCCGCCGCGGGCAGCGATCTGCAGATCGTGGCGCAGGAGCGCTTCCAGCGCAGCGACGCCTCGGTGGTCGGCCAGGCGCTCAAGATCATCGGGGCCAAGCCGGACGCGGTGCTGGTCGCGGGCTCCGGCACCCCCGCGGCCTTGCCCCAGAAAACCCTGCTGGAGCGCGGCTACGAAGGCCCCATCTACCAGACCCATGGCATCGGCACCCTGGAATTCCTCCAGATCGGCGGACGGGATGTCGAAGGCACGCTGTTCCCCACCGGTCCCGGGGTGGTGGCGCACGACCTGCCCGACGGCAATCCGGTCAAGAAAGTGGCGCTCGATTTCGCCCGGAAATACGAAGCCCAGTACGGGGCCAATACGTTGACCCAGTTCGCGGGCGACGCCTGGGGCGCCTGGATGCTGCTGGATTCGGCGGTCGGTCGCGCGCTCGGGACCGGCGCCGCGCCGGGCACCCCCGAATTCCGCAAGGCGCTGCGCGATGCGCTGGAGAACACCCGGAATCTGACGGTCCCCAACGGCGTGCTGAACATCAGCGCCCAGGACCACCAGGGATTCGACGAGCGCGCGCGCGTCATGGGCGTGGTGCGCGACGGCAAATTCTCCTACGCCGAGCAATAGCACGGCCTGCAGCGGGCGGTGGCGCCCGTTTTTGCGAGCCAATTGATTTGAAGTGAAATGGTTTTATGGCGTACTATTTTTCCTGTACTGATATCCAGAGAAATAATATGCGAACCCTTTCCCGTCTCGTCGGAAAACGCGGGGCCCGCCGGGCCGTCCTGGCAGTGCTGGCCGGCGGCGTCGTGGCGTTGGCCGGCTGCTCGAAATCGGAGCCGGACGACAGCAAGCCCACGGCATCGGCCGGCGAGCCGGCCGGCCAGTCCACCCTGCAGGCGGCCAAGCAGGCGGGCACGGTGCGCATCGGCTACGCCAACGAGGCTCCGTTCGCCTACATGGACAGCGCGTCTGGCAAGCTCACCGGCGAAGCCGTGGAAATCGCGCGCGAGGTCCTCAAGCGCATGGGCATCGACAAGGTCGAAGGCGTGCTGACCGAGTTCGGTTCGCTGATCCCCGGCCTGCAGGCCAAGCGCTTCGATGTCATCGCCGCCGGCATGTACGTCACGCCGGAGCGGTGCAAGCAGGTGATCTTTTCCAACCCGACCTACGGCGTGGATGCGGCCTTCCTGGTCAAGAAGGGCAATCCCAGGCAATTGCACAGCTACCAGGACGTGGCCTCCAAGGACGCCAAGCTGGGCGTCGTGGTGGGCGCCATCGAGGCCGAATATGCCTCCAAGACGGGCGTGCAGGCCGGACAGATGGTCGTATTCCCCGACGCGGCGAGCGCGCTGGCGGGCGTCCAGGCGGGGCGCGCCGACGCCTATGCGGCCACGGCCCTGACTATCAACGACCTGATGAAAAAGAGCGCCGCGGCCGATCTCGAGCGCGCCCAGCCGTTCACCAATCCGACCGTGGACGGCAAAAGCGTGCGCGGCTACGGCGCCTTCGCGTTCCGCCCCGAAGACCAGGATTTCGCCGATGCGTTCAACGCCGAACTGGCCAACTTCCTGGGCAGCCCGGAACATCGCAAGCTGGTCGAGCCCTTCGGATTCACCGAGGCCGAATTGCCCAGGGACATGACGGCCGCGCAACTGTGCGGCGAGTAGCGCCGGGTGTCCGCGATGGATAGTCTCGCGGCGCTGCTGCCGCCGCTGCTCGAGGGCCTGGCGGTGACGGTGCAGATCACCGTCGGAGCGGCCTGCCTGGCGATCCCCCTGGCGCTGGCCGCCGGACTCGGGCGCCTGTCGCGGCATGCCGCCCTGCGCTGGCCGGCCGCGACCTATGTCGAGGTCTTCCGCGGAACGTCGGCGTTGGTGCAGTTGTTCTGGTTCTATTTCGTGTTGCCGTTGTTCGGCATACGGCTGCCCGCCATGGCCGTCGGTATCGCGGTGCTGGCGCTCAATGCCGGCGCCTACGGCGCCGAAGTCGTGCGCGGGGCCGTCCATGCCGTGGCCTCCGGCCAGCGCGAGGCGGCGCTGGCGCTCAACATGACCCCCGCGCAGACGATGCGCCGCATCGTGCTGCCGCAGGCCATTCCCGCCATGCTGCCGCCGGCGGGCAATCTGCTGATCGAACTGCTCAAGAACACGGCGCTGGTCTCGCTCATCACCATCGCCGACATGACCTTCCGCGGCCAGGTGCTGCGCAGCGAGACCTTGCGCAGCACGGAAATCTTCGGACTGATGCTGGCGCTGTACTTCGCGGTCGCGCTGGTGATCACGGCCGGCATGCGGCTGCTCGAAAGAAGGGTCCGGGTCAGATGAATCCCGTCTTCGACTGGGCATACGCCCGCGACATCCTGCCGACGCTGGCCTCGGCGCTGACGATCACTATTCAAGCCACGGTGCTGGGCATGCTGCTGGCGGTGACGCTGGGCCTGGTGCTGGCCATGGCGCGCAGGGCTCCCTGGCCGGTCCTGGCGTATCCGGTCGCCTTCGTCGTGGAGTTCGTGCGCAGCACGCCCCTGCTCGTGCAGATGTACTTCCTGTTCTATGTCCTGCCGACCGTGGGTGTCCGGCTGTCGCCGCTGACCACGGGCATCCTGGCGCTGGGCGTGCATTACGCCGCCTATTGCGCCGAGGTCTACCGCGCGGGCATCGAAGGCGTGCCGCGGGGCCAGCTTGAAGCGGCGCGCGCCCTGAATCTGTCGCCCTGGAGGACGACGGTGGACATCGTGCTGCCGCAGGCCATCCCGCCGGTCGTGCCGGCCCTGGGCAATTACCTGGTGGCCATGTTCAAGGATACGCCGCTGCTGTCCGCCATCACGGTCGTCGAACTGCTCCAGCAAAGCAAGATCATCGGCTCGACCACCTTCCGCTATACCGAGCCGCTGACCCTGGTCGGCGTTTTCTTCCTGGCCCTGAGCCTGGCCGCCGCCTGGATCGTGCGGCGGGTGGAGCACGGCCTGCAACGTTACGGGAGACGCGCATGAGCGCCAGTGTCCGTTTGACCGGGCTGCACAAGCGCTACGGCGACCTCGAGGTATTGCGCGGCATCGACCTGGACATCCCGGCCGGCCAGACCGTTTCGGTGATCGGGCCGTCGGGCTCGGGCAAATCGACTTTGCTGCGCCTGCTGATGACGCTGGAACGGCCCCATTCCGGCGCGATCGAGATAGACGGCGAATCGATGTGGACCCTGCCGGACGGCAAGCCGGCCGGCGCCGGGCATGTGCGCCGGATCCGCGGCAAGATCGGCATGGTGTTCCAGCATTTCAACCTGTTCCCGCACATGACCGCGCTGGGCAACGTGATCGAGGCGCCACGCCGCGTCGCCGGCCTGTCGCGGCACGAAGCCGTCGAGCGCGGGCGCGAATACCTGGACATGGTCGGGCTGGGCGACAAGCTGGACGCCTATCCCGCCCAGCTTTCCGGCGGCCAGAAGCAGCGGGTCGGCATTGCCCGGGCGCTGGCCATGCGCCCCGAGATCATGCTGTTCGACGAGGTGACTTCGGCGCTGGACCCCGAACTGGTCGGCGGCATCCTGCAGATCATGCGCGACCTGTCGGCCAAGCGCACGATGACCATGGTCATCGTGACCCACCAGATGAAATTCGCCGAACGCTGCTCCGATCGCACCCTGTTCTTCGACGCGGGCCGGATCGTGGAAGACGCCGATTCGGCGACCCTCTTTGCGCGACCGCAGGAAGAACGCACACGGCAATTCCTGCAGGCCGTGATCGAGGCGGAATAAGCCCGCCGGCGTTCTCAGTGCCGGCCGGTGCTGCCGAAGCCGCCGGCGGCGCGCTCCGACGTCTCGAAGTCGTCCACCACCTGGAAGCCGACCTGGCTGACCGGCACGATCACCAGTTGCGCCAGCCGTTCCATGGGCTGCAGCGTGAAAGCGGCCGTGCCGCGGTTCCAGGTGGAAATCATGAGCTGCCCCTGGTAGTCGGAGTCGATCAGGCCCACCAGGTTGCCCAGCACGATGCCGTGCTTGTGGCCCATGCCCGAACGCGGGAGGATCAGCGCCGCATAGCCGGGATCGCCGATATGGATGGCCAGCCCGGTGGGCACCAGGGCGGTATCGCCCGGTTCCAGCGCGAGGGGCGCGTCCAGGCAGGCGCGCAGGTCCAGGCCGGCGGCGCCGGGCGTCGCATAGGCGGGCAGGTGCTCGCGCATGCGCGCGTCGAGAATCTTGAGGGCGACGGATTTCATGAACGTGAAGAGGGAGAGGATATGGACGAGGGTGCGCCGCGCCCGCCCGTGCCGGAGGCCGGCATCAGCGGCGGCAGGGAAGGAAGCGGCGCGCGGTTGGCGCGCCGCAGGCGGCCGCCGGCGCGCAGCAGCATCCATGCGAAGAACAGCATGAAGCCGCCGGCAAAGAAATCGGAAACGTCGCCCCGGCCCGTGTGGGCGGCTTCCTGCAGCATGCGCAGGCCGATCAGCGCCAGCACCGCGGCGAACGCCTGCAGGAGCAGGCCGGTCTTGCCGCGGGAATGGCGGGCGGCCAGGGTGTCGCGGGGAGCGGCCGAGCCGGAGCGGGCGGCGGCCGACGCATGGGACGGATCCGCCCGGCCGCTGGGCGGCGCGGGCGCGGGCGCCGCCGGCGATGCCGCCGGGTCGGCCGACGTGCCGGGCCAGGCGATCCTGGGCGCGCGCCCGCGGCCGGCGGGCTGGACGCTGCCGGGTTGCGCGCCGCCGCGGTTGACCAGGCGGTCGATGTAGGCGACGTAATCGCCGTTGGGAGGTTCGCCGTCCATGGCAGACTCCTGTGAGATCACGACCGGATGTCGCGCCGGGCGGGATGCCGGCGCCGGCGCAGGAAGGCCGTCAGCAGTCCCAGTCCCAGCACGATCGAGACCGCGGTGCCGGCGATCATGCCGATGCGCTGCCCGTCGACCACGGCCTGCAGGCTGCGGGCGGCGAGGTAGCCCGGCGCCAGCATGAGCGGCACCCAGGCGATGGCCGACAGCACGTTGGCCAGTTGAAAGCGCAGGTGCGGCATGCCCATGATGCCGGCGACGGTGGGAATGGTACTGCGTATCGGGCCGAGGAAGCGCCCGGCCACCACGGACACGAAACCGTACCGGTGGAAGAACAGCCTGGCGCGCGCCACCGCGCTGCGTTGGCGGCGCAGCGGCCCGCGCCGCAGGACGCCGGGACCCATCCAGCGGCCGAGCCCATAGGAAACGGCGTCGCCGACGATGGCGCCGGCGACGGCCCACGCCAGCACCGGCGCGGGGGCGAGAGTGCCGCCGCCGACCAGCCCGCCGGTGAGGAGCATGAGCGCGGTGGCCGGAATGAAGAGGCCGACCACGATCAGGGACTCGCCCATCGCCAACAGGGCGATGACCGGTCCCGCCCAGGCCTGGTGGGTCTCGATGAAGAGCCCGATCTGCTCGATGTATCTATCCATTGTGTGCCGCGTAGCCCGTGGTGCGATGCGGTATCTTAACGCCTGCGCGAAACAGGGAAATGTCATGGATTCGGTCACGCAAGCCGTGCTGGGAGCCGGCATACAGGCAGCGTTGCTGGGACGCAGCCAGGGCCGCAAGGCGCTCGTCTACGGGGCCTTGCTGGGCACGCTGCCCGACCTGGACGTCGTCATTTCCCATGCGGATCCGGTGTCCACCATGACCTACCACCGCGGGTTCTCGCATTCGCTGTTCGTGCTGACCGCGTTCGCCGGCCTGCTGTGCTGGGCCGTACGGGCGCGCTGGCCGCGCGCGCCCTACGGCGCGGGACGGCTGTTCCTGGCGCTGTGGCTGGTCCTGGTCACGCATCCGCTGCTCGATGCGTTCACGAGCTACGGCACGCAACTGCTGTGGCCGCTGGCCGTGACGCCCACGGCCTGGTCGACGATTTTCATCATCGATCCGGTGTTCACCCTGCCTCTGCTCGCGGCCGCGATCGCGGTGGCGATCTTCGGCGCCCGGGGCCGGGCCGGCCGCCTGCCGGCATGGGCGCTGGGATTCTGCGGCTTGTACCTGGCCTTCACCGTGGTCGGCAAGCAATTGGCCGAATCCCGCGTGACGCAGGCCTTGCGCGCGCAAGGCGCGCGGGTGGACGCCGTATTCTCCAGTCCCATGCCCCTGAACGCGCTCCTGTGGCGCGTGGTGGCGCGCAGCGGCGGCGACTATTACGAAGCGGCGAGCGGCTGGCTGGACCGCGGCCCCCCGGAATCGTTGAAGCTGCCCCTGCACGGGGATCTGGCGGCGGCGCTGGAGGGCTCGGAACAGCATCGGCGGCTGCGCTGGTTCACCGACGGCTGGTTGCGCTACGACGCCATCGGCCCGGACCTGGTGGTGACCGATCTGCGCATGGGCTTGCCGGGCTTCTATACGTTTCGCTTCGTGATGGGCAGGCGCAGCCAAGACTGGAAACCGGTGCTGCCCTACCGCTATCCCGGCAGCCGCGGCGGCATGCCGGAACTGCGCGCGATCGCGCACCGCATCTGGTCGCAGGATCCGCCGCTGCCGCTGGCGCGCTGGGCCGCGCGCCAGGATGCGCCGATGCCGGGGGACAGCGGCGTGAAAACGCCCGTCGATTGAGAAGGGCCCGGCTCAGGCCGCGACGCGGCCTGGCAGGCGGTTAGCGATTTCGGCGACCAGGCGGCGCGCGGCCTGGAGCTTGTCGGCCGCCGGCAGAGGGTGCTTGCCCTGTTCGTCGAACAGCACGAATTCGGTGCTGTCGCCGTCCATGGCTTTCTGGACCAGGTTGCCGACCAGCAGCGGAATGCCCTTGCGGCGCCGCTTGTCGTCCGCGTGGCGGTCGAGATCGTTGGTCTCGGCGGCAAAGCCCACGCACCATGGGCCGCGCGGCAGGGCCGCGACGTCGGCCAGGATGTCGGGATTGGCCTCGAAGGCCAGGCGGGGCGGGCCGCCGTCCTGCTTCTTGAGCTTGACGTCGCTGGAATTGGCGACGCGCCAGTCCGCCACCGCCGCCACGCCGATGAAGATGTCCGCATGCCGGGCCTGCGCCAGGACGGCGTCGTGCATCTGGCGCGCGGTTTGCACATTGACCCGCGCCACGCCGTAGGGCGCCGGCAGCGAGGTGGGGCCGGAAATCAGCGTGACTTGGGCGCCGGCCTCGCGCGCCGCGCGGGCGATGGCGTAGCCGGTCTTGCCCGAGGAACGGTTGGTCAGGACGCGCACGGGGTCTATGGGCTCGGCCGTCGGTCCGGCGGTGATCAGCACGCGACGCCCCGCCAGCGACTTGGGCTGGAAGAAGGCAATCATTTCGGCCAGCAGTTCGTGCGGCTCGAGCATGCGGCCGTCGCCGACTTCGCCGCAGGCCTGGTCGCCGCTGCCCGGGCCGAGCAGGAAGACGCCGTCGGCGCGCAACTGGGCGGCATTGCGCTGGGTCGCCGGATTGGCCCACATCTGCAGGTTCATGGCGGGCGCGGCGAGCAGGGGGCAGGCGCGTGCCAGGCACAGGGTGGACAGCAGGTCGTCGGCCAGTCCGTGGGCCAGCCTGGCCAGGAAATCGGCGCTGGCCGGCGCGACCAGGATGGCGTCGGCGCCCCGGGTGAGGTCGATGTGCGCCATGTTGTTGCCGATGCGCGCGTCCCAGGCGTCGACGAAGACCGGCCGGCCGGAAAGGGCCTGCATGGTCACGGGCGTGATGAAGTGCGTGGCCGCCTGGGTCATGACGACGTCGACGGTCGCGCCCTGTTCGACCAGGCGGCGGACCAGTTCGGCGCTCTTGTAGCAGGCGATGCCGCCGGTCAGGCCGAGCACGATGCGTTTGTGGTCGAGATCTAGCATGGGCGGGAATCGGAACGGGTCGATGCCGACATTATGCGGCAAACCAGGCAGGGTCGCCTCAGGCGGAACGCCGCCGGCGGCGCATGCGCAGGATTTCGTCCAGCACCAGCAACACCGCGCCGCAGGTGATGCCGATATCGGCCAGATTGAACGCCGGGTAGTACCAGTCGCGCCAGTAGAACAGCAGGAAGTCGATCACGTGCCCGTGCAGCAGGCGATCGATGACATTGCCCAAGGCGCCGCCCAGGATCAGCGACAACGACAGCAGGAACATGCGCTGCCCGCGGTTGCGGTGCATGGTCCAGACGATGAAGGCCGCCGCGCCCAGTCCCAGGAGGGTGAACAGCCAGCGCTGCCAGCCCGCGGCGTCGGCCAGGAAGCTGAAGGCGGCGCCGGGGTTGTAGAGGAGGGTGAAATCGAAGAACGGCAGCACGTGCAGGCGTTCGCCGTATTCCAGCAGGCGGTCGAAATAGACCTTGGTCGCCTGGTCGAGGACGATGACCAGCACGGCCAGCGCCAGCCAGCGCAGGATGCCGGCGCGGCGCGCCGGGCCGGCGGGCGCGGAGGCGAGCCCGGCCACGTCAGGCGGCGCTGCGGCTTTCGCCCGCGCCGTACAGGTTGTCCACGCAGCGGCCGCAGATCCCGGGATGTCCGGGATCGGCGCCGACGTCGGCGCGCCAGTGCCAGCACCGTTCGCATTTCCTGTGCGCGGACGGCGCGATCTCGATGCGCGGCTCGCCCTGGCCGGCGTGCACCGTGGCGCGCGAGACGATGAGCACGAAGCGCAGGTCGTCGCCCAGGCTGGCCAGGGCGTCGTAGTCCTCGCCCGAGACATGGATGTCGACCTCGGCCTGCAGCGAGGAACCGATGCCGCCGGCGCTGCGCACGGCTTCGAGCTTGCGCATGACTTCGGCGCGCAGGGCGCGGATGCGCTCCCACTTGCCATGCAGGCCCGGATCGGCATCGTAGGCCGACAGGTCGTGATAGACCTCGGTGAAGACCGTGACGCCCGGCTTGCCGGCCAGGCCTTGCGCGGCCAGCATGCCCCAGGCTTCCTCGGCCGTGAACGACAGGATGGGCGCCATGAGCGCGAGCAGCGTGCGGGTGATGTGCAGCAGCGCCGTCTGCGCCGAGCGGCGCGCCGCGCTGTCGGCCGCCGTGGTGTACAGGCGGTCCTTGAGAATGTCCAGATAGAAGGCGCCGAGGTCTTCCGAGCAGAAGGTCTGCAGGCGCGCGACCGCGGGGTGGAAGTCGTAGCGCTCGTAATGCGCCAGGATCTCGGCCTGCATGCGCGCGGTCATGGCCAGCGCATAGCGGTCGATCTCGAACAGCGCAGCGCCGGGCACGGCGCGGGCCGGGTCGAAGTCGGCCAGGTTGGCCAGCAGGAAGCGCAGCGTGTTGCGGATGCGGCGATAGCCTTCCACCACGCGCTTGAGGATTTCGTCCGAGATCGACAGCTCGCCCGAATAATCGGTGCTGGCGACCCACAGGCGCAGGATTTCGGCGCCCAGCGTGTCGGAGATCTTCTGCGGGGCGATCACGTTGCCCAGCGACTTGCTCATCTTGCGGCCCTGGCCGTCGACCGCGAAGCCGTGAGTGAGCAGGGCCTTGTAGGGCGGCGCGCCGTAGAGCATGCAGCCCGTGAGCAGCGACGAATGGAACCAGCCGCGGTGCTGGTCGGAGCCTTCGAGGTAGAGATCGGCGGGCCAGCCCAGTTCGGCGCCGTGCGAGCCGCCCAGGTCGCCGTCGCGGCCGCCCAGCACGGTGGCATGGGTGGTGCCGGAATCGAACCAGACATCCAGCGTGTCGCGGTTCTTTTCGTAGAGATTCGCTTCTTCGCCCAGCAGTTCGCGCGGATCCAGCGATTGCCAGGCCTCGATACCGCCTTTTTCGACGCGCCGGGCCACTTCCTGGAGCAACTCGGGCGTGCGCGGATGGAGCTCGCCGGTTTCCTTGTGCACGAAGAAGGCCATCGGCACGCCCCATTGGCGCTGGCGCGACAGCGTCCAGTCCGGGCGGTTGGCGATCATGGCGTGCAGGCGCGCGCGGCCCCAGGCCGGATAGAACGCGGTGGCCTCGATGCCCGCCAGCGCCGATTCGCGCAGGGTCGGGCCGCCGTCGCGAGGCTCGACGTCCATGCCGGCGAACCACTGGCTGGTGGCGCGGTAGATCACCGGCGTCTTGTGGCGCCAGCAGTGCATGTAGCTGTGGCCGTGCCTTTCGACGTGCATCAGGGTGCCGGCCGAGCGCAGCGCCTCGACGATCCTGGGGTTGGCGTCCCAGATGCCCAGTCCGCCGAAGCCGGGCAGGCTGTCGGCGTAGCGGCCGTCGCCCAGCACCGGGTTGATGATGTCGGCGTCGGCCAGGCCGTGGGCCTTGCAGGAGGCGAAGTCTTCCACGCCGTAGGCCGGCGCGGAATGCACCACGCCGGTCCCGGTGTCGAGCGTGACGTAGTCGCCCAGGTAGACGGGGGAGCGCCGGTCGTATCCCGCGTCGAAGCCGGCCAGCGGATGGCGGAAGGCCAGGCCGGACAGCGCCGCGCCCTTGCAGGTGGCGAGGATTTCGCCCTGGAGCTTCCAGGCGGCCAGGCAAGCCTCGACGCGTTCACTGGCCAGCAGCAGCAGCGGTCCGAAGGCGGGCGCCGGCGAGACGCGCACCAGGGCGTAGTCGAAATCGGGATGCAGGTTCAGCGCCTGGTTGGCGGGGATGGTCCAGGGCGTCGTGGTCCAGATGACCGCGGCGCCGTCGTCGACCGAGGACAGGCCGAAGGCGCGCGCCAGGCCGGGCTTGTCGGCGAAGGGAAAGGCGACGTCGATGGCGGGATCGACGCGGTCGGCGTATTCGACTTCCGCCTCGGCCAGCGCCGAACCGCAGTCGAAGCACCAGTTCACCGGCTTCAGGCCGCGAAAGACATAGCCTTTTTCAAGGATGCGGCCCAGCGCGCGGATCTCGTCGGCCTCGTTGCCGAAGTTCATGGTGAGATAGGGGTTGTCCCAGTCTCCCAGCACGCCCAGCCGCTTGAAGTCCTTTTTCTGGCGTTCGATCTGCTCGCGCGCGTAGGCGCGGGCCTTGGCCTGGACCTCGGCCACCGGCAGGTGCTTGCCGTATTTCTTCTCGATCTGGATCTCGATCGGCATGCCGTGGCAGTCCCAGCCCGGCACGTAGTGCGCGTCGTAGCCGGCCATGTTGCGGCTCTTGACGATGATGTCCTTGAGGATCTTGTTGACCGCGTGGCCGATGTGGATGTCGCCGTTGGCGTAGGGCGGCCCGTCGTGCAGCACGAAGCGGGGGCGTCCCTTGCTGGCTTCGCGGATTGCCTGGTAGACGCGGTTTTCCTCCCATTGGGCCACCCAGGCCGGCTCGCGCTTGGCGAGATCTGCGCGCATGGGAAAAGAGGTGTCGGGCAGATTGAGGGTTTTTTTATAGTCCATGAACGGCAAAGTAGGCGCGCGCGTTGCGCTCATCCTCGGCGATGGCGGCGGTCAGCGATGGGAGATCGGGGAATTTTTCTTCGTCCCGCAGCTTATGCAGGAACTCGACCCGCACGAGTTTACCGTAAGCGGCCGGCGACTCGTCCAGGACATGGGCCTCGAGCAGGACCCGTCCGCCGTCCTCGACCGTGGGCCGCACGCCCAGGCTGGCGACCGCCGGCCGGGGCGCCGCGCCCAGGCCGTGCACGCGGGTCACATAGATGCCGGAGCGCGCCGCGCAGCGCGGTGCCACGCGCAGGTTGAGCGTGGGAAAGCCGATCGTGCGTCCCAGCTTCCTGCCGTGGATCACGTGGCCGCTGATGCTGTAGGGATGGCCCAGCAGGTGGGCGGCCCGCTGCAGGTCGCCCACGGCCAGGGCGGTGCGGACTTCCGCGCTGGAAATGCGATGCCCGTGCGCGTCCCTGACGTCGGGCAGGGTCACCACGTCGAACCCGTGCCGCTTGCCGGCTTCCCGCAGCAGGGCGATGTCGCCGCCGCGCTTGTGGCCGAAGCGGAAGTCCTCGCCCACCAGCAGCCAGCGCGTGTGCAGGCCGGCGACCAGCAGGGTATCGATGAATTCGCCGGCCGACATTTCGGCCAGCCGCTGGTCGAAGCGCTCCACGACCACCTGGCGGATGCCGTGGCGGCCCAGGGCGGCGAGCTTGTCGCGCAGGCTGGAAATGCGGGTGGGGGCGAGTTCGGGGCGCCGCGCCTGCAACGCGAAATACTCGCGGGGGTGCGGCTCGAAGGTCATGACCGCGGGCATCAGCGAACGGTCGTGGGCGGCCCGGCAGACGTGCGCCAGGATGGCCTGGTGTCCGCGGTGGACGCCGTCGAAGTTGCCTATGGTCAGCGCGCAGGGCAGGCGCGCCCCGGCCGGCGGCAGCGACCGGTAGATATGGAGGGCGGGTTTCACGGCCGACAGTTTACAATTTCGGGTTGCCCCGCATTGGAATTGCGCTGTGTCCGACTCCCCCCGTTCTCCCTGCCGTTTCGTGATCCTGATTTCCGGGCGAGGCAGCAATATGCAGGCCCTGGTCCAGGCCTGCCGCCTGGAAGGCTGGCCGGCGCGGATCGCCGCCGTGGTGTCCAGCCGGCCCGACGCGCCGGGGCTGGCCTGGGCGCGCGAACAAGGCCTGCCCACGGCCGCCGTGCCGCATCGGGACTACTCCAGCCGCGAGGCCTTCGACGCCGCGCTGTCGGCCGCGATCGAGCCTTACGCGCCGGACTATGTCCTGCTGGCGGGGTTCATGCGGGTCCTGACGCCCGTCTTCGTCAATCGCTACGCGGGGCGCCTGGTCAACATCCACCCCTCGCTCCTGCCGGCGTTCCCCGGCCTGCATACGCATGCCCAGGCGCTGGCCACGGGCGTGCAGGTGCATGGCTGCACCGTGCATTTCGTCACGCCGCTGCTGGATCACGGTCCCATCATCGCCCAGGGAACGGTGCCGGTGCTGGCCGGGGATACGCCGGACGCCCTGGCCGCCCGCGTGCTGGAAGTCGAGCACCGCGTGTACCCCGCGGCGGTGCGCTGGCTGGCCGAAGGCCGGGTCGGCCTGACCGCCGACCTGCGGGTCGAGGTGCGCGGCGTCGAGCAGCGCCTGTTCGCCGCGCACGCCTGCGCCGCGCCGGAGCGCGCATGAAGCCGCGCGGCCGTTCTTCCGCGCCGTCCGGCTCCGGGTCGTCCGCGGGCAAGGGCAGGCCCGGGCCGGCGTCCGTCCGCGCCGTCCGCGGGCAGGCCGGCCCGGGCCGCGCGGATGCGCCGGACACGCGGCGCGCCCGGCCGGACTCGTCTTCCGCCCGCGGCGGCCCCCGGCCGGCGCGTCCGTCGCCCGCCGGCGCGGCCCGCGCGCCGCGCCGGCCGCGCGCCGCCGTGCGCATCGAGCAGGTGCAGGCCGTGCTGGGCGAGGTCCTGCAATGGGCCCATCCCGCCGACGCCGTGCTGTCGCGCTGGCTGCGCGCGCATCCGGCGCTGGGCGGCCGCGACCGCGCGGAGGTCGCCCAGGCGGTCTACGATGTCCTGCGGCACCTGCGACGCTATCGCCAGTATGCGGAAAGCGGCGCCGGCCCGGCGGCCCGGCGGCTGGCCATGCTGGGTCTGGCCGCGACGCTCGGGGCGCAGGCCCTCGCCGAGGGCCTTGTGCCCGACGAGGCCGAATGGCTGGAGCGCATCGGACGCATCGATCCCGCGGCGCTGCCGCTGGCCGTGCGGACCAGCCTGCCGGATTGGCTGGCCGAGCGCCTGGGCCGGCACGAGCGCGCCGACGAACTGGCCGACGCGCTGAACCGGCCGGCCGCGCTCGATCTGCGGGTCAACCCCTTGAAAGCCCGCCGCGAGGATGTGCTGGCCGCCTTGCGCGCAAGCCCGGCGGCGCGCCACGAGCCGCAGCCCATGCCGTTTTCTCCGTGGGGCATCCGCGTGGCCGGCCATCCGCCGGTGAACCGCTGGCCGCTTTTCGAGGACGGCACGCTGGAAGTGCAGGACGAGGGTAGCCAGTTGCTGGCCCTGCTGGTGGCGCCGCGCCGCGGCGAAATGGTGATCGATTTCTGCGCCGGGGCCGGCGGCAAGACCCTGCTGCTGGGCGCGCTCATGCGCTCCACCGGCCGCCTGTACGCCTTCGACGTTTCCGCTTCCCGCCTGGCCCGGGCCAAGCCGAGACTGGCGCGCAGCGGGCTCTCGAACGTCGTGCCGGTGGTCATCGACGGCGAGAACGATGCGCGCGTCAAGCGCCTGGCGGGCAAGGCCCAGCGGGTGCTGGTCGATGCCCCGTGCAGCGGCATCGGCACCCTGCGGCGCAATCCCGACCTGAAGTGGCGCCAGCATCCGCAGGCGGTGGAGGAATTGTGCGCCTTGCAGGCGCGCATCCTGGATGGCGCCGCCCGTTGCGTGGCGCCGGGAGGCCGGCTGGTCTATGCCACCTGCAGCCTGCTGGCCGAGGAAAACGAAGACCAGGCCGCCGCCTTCCTGGCCCGCCATCCCGATTTCGTCCGGTTGGATGCGCGCGAGATCCTGGCGGACCGGGTGGAGGGACTGCAGCTTTCCGGTCCCGACCTGAAGCTGCGCCCCGACACGCACGGGACCGACGGGTTCTACGCCGCGGTATTCGAGCGGGCCGGAGCGTAGCGGTCCGCGGATATCGCCTGCGGGATCCGGCTTTGCGGGATCCCGGGCGTCGTCCCGTGCGGGAACGGTGTCCGGAGCCTATTCGGTGCCCAGCGTCGCGGAATAGTCGCGCACGCCGCCTTCGCGGCTCTGGTAGCGCACGCGCCAGGCGACCGGGTCGACGCCCGTCTGCCTGCCGGCCTGGTACACGACTTCGGTGACGGGGGCTTGCAGCCCGGGGCAGGGCGCCCGTCCCGCGGCGGCGACAGTCTTGCGCAGGACCAGCATGCCGGTGCGCGGCGCGCGGGTGATGACAACCGAGGGGCGGCGCATCGCGCGGCAGGTTCCCGCGGCATCCAGCAGGATCTCCGCGTAGCGTCCCAGCACCACCTCGCCGCCCCGGGGCACCATGTTGCCCGGCGACACCGCCTGCGCCTGCGCACCCGTGCCCAGGAGGGCCAGCAGGGCCAGAATGGACAAGGTCGGGGAATGGCGCATACGCAACAGTATCAGAATGTTTTTCCGGCGGGACGGACCCAGGCGCGGGGACGGGGTTAAACTGGTGGAAACGGCGCTTAGTGTTTGATCTTGCTCAAAAACTATTTTGCAATTGCGCTGTCATAAGCGAACCCGGTCGGCTAAACTGCCGCCACGTTCTATCAGCGAGACCTCATGAATTTCATGGATTCCGTACTTTCCTTCGCCGCGGGTGGACTGTTGCATGCCAAGTGGTGGCAGATCGTACTGTATACCCTGGTGATGACCCACCTGACCATCGTGTCGGTGACCGTATTCCTGCATCGCAGCCAGGCGCACCGCGGGCTGGACCTGCATCCGGCCGTGGCGCACGTTTTCCGGTTCTGGCTGTGGCTGACCACGGGCATGGTGACCAAGGAGTGGGTGTCCATCCACCGCAAGCACCACGCCAAGTGCGAGCGCGAAGGCGACCCCCATTCGCCCATGCTCTACGGCATCGGCCGGGTCCTGTTCCGTGGAGCGGAACTGTATCGCGACGAATCCACCAACCGCGAGACGCTGGACCGCTACGGCCACGGCACGCCCGACGACTGGATCGAGCGCAGGCTCTACGCCCGCTACACGGTGCTGGGCATTTCGATCATGCTGGCCATCGACCTGCTGCTGTTCGGCACCATCGGATTGACCGTCTGGGCCGTGCAGATGGCCTGGATTCCCTTCTGGGCGGCCGGCGTGGTCAACGGCGTGGGCCACTATTGGGGCTATCGCAACTTCGCCAGCCCGGACACCAGCACCAACGTGCTGCCCTGGGGCATCATCATCGGCGGCGAGGAGTTGCACAACAACCACCACGCCTACGGAACCTCGGCCAAATTCTCCAGCAAGTGGTATGAATTCGACGTGGGCTGGTGCTATATCCGCGCGCTGCAGGCGTTCAAGCTGGCCACGGTCAAGAAAGTGGCGCCCAAGCTCAAGCTGGAGTCGGCCGGCAAGCGCACCGTCGATCTCAAGACGCTGCAAGGCGTCATCACCCATCGCTACGAGATCATGGCCCGCTACGCGGATTTGCTCAAGCACGCCGCGCGCGACGAGCTGGCCAAGCTCAAGCCCTCGCGCCAGCCCGGCAACGCGGACTGCCGCTGGCAGGTGCTGAATCGCGCGCGCGCCTGGCTGCACATTCCCGACGACGCGTCCCTGCCGCCCGACCAGCGCGCCGAGCTCGACCAGGTGCTGGCCGAGAACCAGTCGCTGTCCACGCTGGTGCAGATGCGCCGCGAGCTGATCCGCCTCTGGGAAAGCTCCAGCGCCAGCAGCGAACAACTGCTGCATGACCTGCAGGCCTGGTGCCAGCGCGCCCAGCAAAGCGGGATCGCCAGCCTAGAGGAATTCGCCCTCCGGTTGCGCCGCTACGCGGCATGATCGAGCAGCTCAATTCCCAGCAACGCCTAGCGGTTACCCTCGAACCCCAGCATGCCCTGGTGCTGGCCGGAGCCGGCAGCGGCAAGACGCGGGTCCTCACCACCCGCATGGCCTGGCTGATCCAGACCGGGCGGGCAAGTCCCTACGGCCTGCTGGCCGTCACGTTCACCAACAAGGCGGCGCGCGAAATGCTGGCGCGGGTTTCCGCCTTGCTGCCCATCGATACCCGCGGTCTTTGGATCGGCACGTTCCACGGACTGTGCAACCGGCTGCTGCGGGCGCACCACCGCGACGCCGGGCTGCCGCAGACCTTCCAGATCCTGGACACCACCGATCAGTTGGCGGCCGTCAAGCGCCTGCTCAAGGGCGCGGGCATCGACGACGAAAAATATCCGCCGCGCGACGTGCAGCGCTTCATCAACGGCGCCAAGGAAGAAGGCCTGCGCCCGGACGCGGTCGAAGCCCATGACAGCTATCGGCGGCGCCTGGTGGAAATTTATGCGCTCTACGAAGCGCAATGCCAGCGCGAGGGCGTGGTCGACTTTCCGGAGCTGCTGCTGCGCGCCTACGAGCTGTTGTTGCGCAATGCGCCGGTGCGCGAACACTACCAGCGCCGCTTCCGGCACATCCTGGTCGACGAGTTCCAGGACACCAATACGCTGCAGTATCGCTGGCTGCAAGTGCTGGCGGGCGGCGGGGCCTGCATTTTCGCGGTGGGCGACGACGACCAGTCCATCTATGCCTTCCGCGGCGCCAACGTCGGCAACATGGCCGATTTCGAGCGCGACCATGCGCGCGGCACGGTGATCCGGCTGGAGCAGAATTACCGCTCCTACGGCCATATCCTGGACGCCGCCAACGCCCTCATCGGCCACAACAGCGCGCGGCTGGGCAAGAACCTCTGGACGGAGCAGGGCGAAGGCGAGCCCGTGCGCGTCATCGAGCAGCCTTCCGACAGCATGGAGGCGCACTGGGCGGTGGACGAGATCCGCTCGCTGGTGGCCGACGGCCGGCGCCGCAGCGAGATCGCCGTGCTCTACCGCAGCAACGCGCAGTCGCGGGTGCTGGAGCATGCGCTGTTCTCGGCCGCCATTCCCTACAAGGTCTATGGCGGCCTGCGATTCTTCGAACGCCAGGAAATCAAGCATGCGCTGGCATACCTGCGCCTGATCGCCAATCCCCACGACGATACGTCCTGGATGCGGGTCGTCAATTTCCCGACCCGGGGCATAGGCGCACGCACGCTGGAGCAACTGGCCGACCAGGCACAGGCCTACCAGACCAGCCTGTTCGATTCGGTGGCCCGGGTGGGCGGGCGGGGCGGCTCCAGCCTGGCGCAGTTCGCCGGGCTGATCGCCCGCATGACGGCCGAGACCCGTGCGCTGCCCCTGCCCGAAATGGTCGAGCACGTGATCGCGGCCAGCGGCCTGCTCGACTACTACAAGGCCGAGAAGGAAGGCGCCGAGCGCATCGAGAACCTGAACGAACTGGTGACGGCCGCGGCGGTGTTCGCGGCGGAAGAGAATTTCGAAGGATTGCCTGCCGGCGTAGCGGCGCCGCACGACAACGGCGACCTGACGCCGTTCCTGCCGGACGCGCCCGACGCAGGCGCCGAGGGCGCCGGCCCGGACGCGGCCGGGGCCGTGCAGGCGGACGCGCCCGGCCTGGCCGGCATGACGCCGCTGGCGGCCTTCCTGTCGCATGCCGCGCTGGAAGCGGGCGACAACCAGGCCCAGGCCGGCCAGGACGCCGTCCAGTTGATGACCGTGCACGCCGCCAAGGGGCTGGAGTTCGACGCGGTGTTCATCACCGGCCTCGAGGAGGGCCTGTTCCCCCACGAGAACAGCGTGCTAGAGCAGTCCGGGCTGGAAGAGGAGCGCCGCCTGATGTACGTGGCGATCACCCGCGCCCGCGAGCGGCTGTACCTGAGCCTGGCGCAAAGCCGCATGCTGCATGGCCAGACCCGCTATGCCATGCGTTCGCGCTTCCTGGACGAGATCCCCGAATCCCATCTCAAGTGGTTGTCGCCGCGCGCCGGCGCCGCGGCCGACCGGGCCTGGGCCGGCATGAACGCCGACGCCTTCGGGCGCGCGTCCACCGGCCGCATCGCGCCGCGCCAGCCGCGCGGCACGACCAGCGGCGTCACGGTCGGCCAGCAGCATTTCCGAATCGGCCAGGGCGTGCGCCATGCCCGGTTCGGGGAAGGCACCATCATCGGCCTGTCCGGCGCGGGCCAGGATGCCCAGGCCCAGATCCAGTTCCGCGATGTCGGGACCAAGACGCTGGCGCTGGGCATTGCCCGGCTGGACATCTTCCAGGGCTGAGCGGCTTCTTCTCGGGGCTGGCCGGCGGCGATCATCCAGGGGCCGCCCGGCAGGTTCGCCGGTTCGCAGTCGATTTCGCGCCCGCGTCGCTCCAGCACCACGAATTCGCCATCGGCCAGGGCCGGCGAAGACGGGCGCCCGCGGGAAGGCACAGGGCGCAACCGGGGCGCAAAGTGCGCCCCGGCGCGTTCCGGATTCCGGCCCTACGGCTCGGCGGCCAGCCGGCGCGACATTTCCAGGGCATAGGGCGCCGCCGCCTGGATCAAGCCCAGGATCCGGTCGTCCACGGGCAGGTTGGCCCGGCGGGCGGCCTGTTCGCACAGATCGAGCAGGCGGGGATCGGAAGCGTCCACCGCCGGCGCGCTCTGGGGCGCGACCGCCGGCGGCCGGGCAGCGGACAGCTCCGGCGTCCGGCGGTGCCAGTCGGTCGCCTGTTGGTAGGCATGGCCCACGCGCAGCACCTTGGCGTCGGCGCCGGGGGGGCCGATGATCTGCATGCCCAGCGGCAACCCGCCGTCGAACCCGTTGCAGACCGACAGCGCCGGTCCGCCCGAGACATTGGCGGGCGCGTAGGCGTTGAGCCGGCGCCAGAAATCGAGCGGCTGGTGGGCATCGAGCCTGGGGGCCGTGCCCTGCGTGACGGTCACCAGTATGTCGTAGCGCGCGAAAGGCGCCATGGCCTGCCGCGTCAGCCGCCGGTGAGCCTTGGCGGCGTTGAGGTAGTCGATCGCGCTGAACAGGCAGGCCGGAACGATCCGCTGCAGGAAGTCCAGCCCGAACTCGTGCGCACGCCGGCCGAGCGCGTCGGCGTGCACGGCGAAGATTTCCGGCTCCCCGATGGCGATCTTGACGTCGAAGGCTTGCCGCAGCGACAGCCATGGCGTGTCTTCGAGTTCCGCGCCCAGGTCGCGCAACGTCGACAGGGCCGCTTCCATGGCGCCAGCCACAGCGGCGGATTGCCGGATTTCTTCTTCCCAGTAGCTGCGCACCACGCCGATGCGCATGCCCTTCAGGTCGGGCGTCAGCGCAGCGCGGTAATCGGTCGCCGGAACGGGGCGCGAGGCGGGGTCCCGTGGATCATGGCCGGCCAGCGCCTGCAGCAGGATCGCGCAATCCTCGGCGGTGCGCGCCATGGGCCCGCACCGGTCCAGCGTAGGGGAGTTCGGGATGACGCCGTAGCGGCTGACCAGGCCCGGCGTGGGCATGTAGCCGTCGACGCCGCACAGGGAGGCGGGGCCGCGGATGGAGCCGCCGGTATCGGTGCCGCAGGCGGCGGGCAGGAAGCGGGCGGCCAGGGCCGCCGCGCTGCCGCTGCTGGAACCGCCGGTGAAATGGGCGGTGTTCCAGGGATTGCGCGCCGCCGGCCAGGGCAGATCGTGCGACGGGCCGCCGTGGCCCATTTCGTGCGTCGCCAGCTTGCCGAGCAGGACGCCGCCGGCCGCGCGCAGCCGGCGCATGCATTCGGAATCGCCGTCCGGGACCCGGTGCCGGAATACCCTGGAATGGCCCGTGGTGGGAATGCCGGCGGTGTCGTAGATGTCTTTCAGGCCGAAGGGAATGCCGTGCAGTGGTCCGCGCGGGCCGCCCGCGGCGATCTCGCGTTCGGCGACGCGCGCCTGTTCCAACGCGAGGTCGGGCGTCGGCTCGATAAAGGAACGGATGGCCGGGTCCAGTCGCCGGACCCGGTCGACCAGGGCCTGGGCCAGCTCCACCGGCGAAACCTCGCGCTGCGCGACGGCCCGGCTCGCCTCGGCGAGCGTCAGTTCATGGAGTTCGCGCATGGCTCAGAAAAGGGATTCGCGCCAGACGCGCAGCGCGGATTCGCACCAGCGGGCCGACTCCAGGAAGGAGGCGTCCCGGCCGTGGAGCCCCGTGAGCTGGATGCCCAGCGGCAGCCTGCGGGGGCCCAGGCCGGCGGGCAGCGTCAGGGCGGGCACGCCGCATATCGTCCAGGTGACGCAGAAATTGGCGCTGCCGGTGGCTTCCAGGCCGAGCGGCGCCTCGCCGTCGGCGGGCGGGCTCAGCACCGCCCCATAAGGCCGGGCCAGGTCGTCGTACAGCGCGGCGAGTTCCTTGCGCAGTTCCAGGGCTTCCTGGTACTGGGCCGCGCCGATCTGCCGGCCGGCCTCGACGTAGGCCAGGAACTGGCGGCTCAGGGAGGGCTTCCAGTCTTCGAGCTTGTCGCGGTGCAATTGCACGATTTCGTAGCGCTGGATCGTGGAGCAGACCCAGGACGCCCTGTCGAAGGGAGCCGGCAGGTCGATGCGGTCCACCGTGGCACCGAGCGCGGCGAAGTGCCGGGCGGCGGCCTCGACGCAGCGCTGTTGTTCGGGCGAGGCTTCGTTCCAGAAGACGGTGCGCGCCAGCGCGAGGGCGGGCGGCGCCGACGGCACGGGCTGGATCCTGGTCCGGGACGGCAGGCAGGCGGCCGTCAGCAGGGCGACGTCGGCCACCGACATGCCGAAGAATCCCACCTGGTCCAGCGTGCCGCTGGTCGGGAAAATGCCTTCCGTGGAAATGGCGCCCAGGCTGGGCTTGTAGCCCACCACGCCGCAGTATGCCGCGGGGCGGATGGTCGAGCCGCGGGTCTGGGTGCCGACCGCGGCCGGCACGAAGCCGGCGGCCACCGCCGCGGCCGAGCCGCTGGACGAGCCCCCCGGCGTATGGGCGGGGTTCCAGGGGTTGCGCGTCTTGCCGGGGCACTGGGTGGCGAACTCGGTGGTCACGGTCTTGCCGAGAACGATCGCGCCGGCGTCTTCCAGCGCGCGGATCACGGCCGCAGAGCGGGCTGGAACGTGGTCGGCGAACAGGGGCGATCCCATGCGGGTGGGGATGCCCGCGGTCTCGATGACGTCCTTGATGCCCAGCGGAATGCCCTGCAGCGGCCCGGCGCGGCCGGCGGCATAGAGGGCGTCGCTCTCGCGCGCCAGCGACAGCGCCCGCTCGGCGTCCAGCCATTCCCAGGCGCGGACTTGCGGTTCGTAGCGCCCGATCCGTTCGACTAGGCGGGTCATGAGGGATTCGGACGTGAGCCCGCCGGATTGCAGATGCGCGCGGATCTCGCTGGCGCCGAAGCCGTTCCCGGCCGCCATCGCGGGATTCATGCCGGGAGCGGCCGCCTTGCCTGGAGCGGGATCACTGCAGCTTGATTCCGAGGTCGTGGATGGTCTGGGTCCAGTCGCGGATGTCCGCGTGGTAGCGTTTGTTGAAGGTGTCGACATCTGCCTGCTCGAGCTCGATTCCCTGTTCGGTAAGTTTGGCCGCGATCTGGGGGTCCGACAAGGCCTTGTAGATCTCGGTATGGATTTTCTCGATGACGTCGGCCGGGGTGCGCGCCGGCGCGAAGAAGGCGAACCAGGGCGCGTACACGAATCCGGGCAGTCCGGCTTCGGCGATCGTGGGGACGTCGGGCAACGCGGCCGAGCGGGTCTTGCCGGAACTGCCGAGCGCGCGGATGGATCCGGACTTGACGTTGGGCACCATGGGCGTGATGGTGTTCATGAAGATGGGCACGCGGCCCGCGATCAGGTCCGTCATGACCTGGCCCGCGCCTTTGTAGGGTATGTGCTCGATCTGGATGTCCGCGGCCTTCTGGAACGCGACCATGGCCATGTGGCCGGTGCTGCCGATGCCGGCCGAACCGTAGTTCAGCTTGCCCGGGTCGGCCTTGGCCAGGTCGATCAGCTCGCGCACCGAATGCGCCTTCAGCGAGTTCGAGACCGCCAGGATGGTCGGGGTGGAACCCACCAGGGCCACCGGAATGATGTCTTTCTCGGTGTCGTAGGACAACGAGGGATACAGCGCCTTGCTGAAGGCGATGCTCATGTTGTTGATCAGCAGGGTATGGCCGTCGGGATGGGACTGCGCCATGACGGACGTGCCGATGGTGCCGCCGGCGCCGCCGCGGTTCTCCACGATGAAGCTTTGTCCCAGAGTGCGGCTGAGCCGCTCCCCGACCACGCGCGCGATGAAGTCGGTGGTCCCGCCCGAGGAGTAGGGGTCGATGATCGTGACCGGCTTGGTGGGCCAATCGGCGGCCATGGCAGGCGCCTGCGGCGCGAGCAGCACGGCGGCGATGCCCAGTTGCGATGCGAAAGCGAAGATGCGGGACAAGGTGATTGACATGGCGTATTCCCCAATTATAGTGGTAGTAATAGCAACGACTATATGCACGGGAGTTTTTCGTGTCAAGCAAAAATCCCGGCATTTCGATTCGTTCCCGCGCCGCTGCGCGGGGCGCGCCGGCCACCGCTCCGGAAGGGCGGCGGCCGCGCGCAAGGCAAAGAAGGCGCGCCGGATCAGCAGCCCGCGCAGGTGGCCAGTTCGGGAGCCACCTTCTTGAGCACCGAGCTATCGATCATTTTCCTGGGATCGCTGCCGGCCGGAATGCGCTTGCTGTCGACCAGGAAGGCGGACAGGGTATCGAGGTCCTGCACCAGCCGGTCGTCGAGCTCCAGCGAGTACCGGTTCATGTCCAGGATGGCTTCGATGTCCTGCGGCTCCAGTTCGTAGACCTTGGCCAGGATCGCCACGGCCTCCTTGCGGTTGTTCTGGATGAAGTCCGACGCCTTGCGCAGGGCCTTTACCACGGCGACGGCCTCGTCGGGTTCCTTCTGCAGGGTCTTTTCATTGGCGAAGAGCAGGGCGTGGTCGCCGTAGACCCGCTTGGGCGCCGGCGCCGCGCCGCGGAAATCGGTGGTGCCGCTCAACAGGATCTTGCCCTTGCCCAGGCTGCGCGCCTTGGCCGCGGCCGGTTCCCAGAGCACGATGGCCTCGACGTCGCCGCGCACGAAGGCGGTGGTCATGTCGGTCGGCGCCATGTTGATCACGGTCATCCCGCTGGCGTCCAGGCCGTAGCTCTTGATGATGGATTTGTAGAAGGCTTCGGAGGCGGTGCCGAGCATCACGCCGATCTTCTTGCCCTTGAGTTCGTCCAGGCTCTTGACGTTCTGCTTGACGATCAGTTGCTGCGCGCCGGAGATGTCGGACATCTGGGCGATCACCTTCAAGGGAAAGGGCCGTGCGCGCAGCGTCACCACCGGAATGGTGCCGGCGCTGCCGAAATCGACGCTGCCGCCGACGAAGGCGGTCATCAGGTCGCCGCCGGAGGGAAAGTATTTGACGGAGACATCCAGCCCTTCGTCCTTGAAGAAGCCTTTCTGTTCCGCGATGAGGACCTGGGCCCCGTTGTTCGGGTCCCGCGACGTGCCGACCGTGATGGTGGCTGCGTCGGCCTGGGGCGTTGCCGTCCAGGCCAGGCAAGCGCCGAGCGCAAGGGTGAGTATGGGCCGCAGCATGGTGTGTCTCCTAGGTGACGTTAAGCCGCTGTTTCCGTCCTGGCGCCCGGCCGGGCCCAGGACAGGTCGGGACTACGGTGATGCCAGTCGGTCAGGGTCTGGAAGAGATGGCCGACCCGCAGGATCGTCGCTTCGTCGAAGGGCCGGCCGACGATCTGCAGGCCGACCGGCAGGCCGTCGCGCCCGAACCCGCAGGGCACCGTCAAGGCGGGCAGCCCGAGATAGTTGAACGGCCGCGTGTACCGGGTCAGGCGTCCCAGCAATTGCCGGTTGGCGCCGATATCGTCTTCCAGGGCCCGCGCCACCGGCGCGACGCAGGCCACCGTGGGCAGCACGACCGCATCGCAGGACCGCATGACGTCGCGCAGGAATCGCTCGACCATGACCGGTCGCAACGATTGCGCCTGGAGATAGCGCACGGCCGGGATCAGCGCGCCTTCCTCGAACCGCTGGCGCACGAACACGCCGTATTTTTCGAGATGCGCCGTGAGCTGGCCGTCGTGCAGGGCGGTCGATTCCGCCTTGTGGGCGGTCTCGGCCAGCGCATGGATGTCGTCCACGTCGGGCCAGTGCGCGGCGTCGATGCCCACGCCGGCCGCGGCGAGCGCTTTGAGCGCCGCGTCGAAGCATGCGGCGACATCGTCGTCCGCTTCCGAGACCAGGGCATTCGGCAAGCTAAGCCGCAGCGGGCGATCGTCGCCCAGCCGGAGTTCGAAGGGCGGGGCGGTCAGCGCCGACAGCGGGTCGCGGTCGTCGGGGCCGGCGACGGCCTGCAGGATGAGGGCGCAGTCCTCGGCGCTGCGCGCAAGCGGCCCGATGCTGTCCTGGGACCAGACGCGCGCCATGGCGCCGTGCCGGCTGACCCTGCCGTAGGTGGGCTTGAGACCCGTGATCCCGCACAGCGCCGCCGGCACGCGGATCGAGCCGCCGGTATCGGAGCCGATGGAGCCGTGGATCATGCGGGCCGCCACCGCGGCCGCCGAACCGCTGGACGAGCCGCCGCTCAGGCGATCGGCGGCCCAGGGATTGGCGCAGCGCCCATGGTGGCTGTTTTCTCCTGTCGGGCCGGCGGCGAATTCCGACATGTTGAGCGTGCCCATGTCGACCGCCAGACAGTCGTCCAGGCGGGCCTTGACGGCCGAGGTGGATTCCGGGCGCTTCCAGAAAGCGGCGTGCGCGCCGAAGGTGGTCGTTTCGCCGGCCCGGTCGAACATGTCCTTGTGGGCCAGGGGAATGCCGGCCAGCGGGCTGCGCGCGGCGCCTTGCGCCAGCGCGCGATCCGCCTCTTCGGCTTGCCCGGCGGCAGCCGGGCGCACCGAGAGAAAGGCATTGAGCGCGGGATTCAGCCTCCGGATGCGATCCCCGCTCAGGGCGGCCAGCTCGGCGGCGCTGGTCCCGCCGTCGCGCAACAGCCGGGCGGCGGCTCCGATCGACAGGCCCAGCAGATCGCTAGCGGCGCCCATGGCGGGCTCCCAGCTCGACGAGCGCCGAGTCGAACCCCCACGGCTGCCGGTCGAGGTCCAACTGGCGCGCGAGTTCCGCCACCCGCGCGCCCAGGCGGGCGGTGCGTTCGGAGATGTCCAGCAGCCGCCGTTCGTCGGTGCGGTAGCTGTCGACGAATGCGCGGTCCAGCGCGGGCAGGTCGGATGCGGTCATGGCGAGGTTCGGGCGGCGTTCAGGAAGCCTGGGCCGGCTCGAGGTAGTGCGCGGTGGCGAACGAGCCCGGGTCGCGCGTCTTCCAGGAGCCCATCTCCACGGAGGAGATGAAATTGAAGAGAATCTGGTTGAACAGCGCCGGTTCTTCCAGGTGGACGGTATGGCCGCTGCGCGGCAGCACGCACAGTCCCGCGCTCTTGATCTGTTTCTTCAGGAAGAAGCCGGGCTGCAATGTCTGTTCGTCTTCGTCGCCCGTCATGACGAGGGTGGGGACTTCCATTTTCGCGAAGTCGTCGGCGAAGTCGTACAGCGAGGGGCGCGTGGCCAGCACGTGGCGCAGCGTCATGGCGCGGCCCTGCCGGGACAGCTCGCGGAATTGCCGCGCGAACTCGGCCCAGCCCTTCGGGTCTTTCCGCTTGTACTGGGTGCGGGTCGCGCCGTTGGCATAGCGGTCGGACGCCGCGTCGGCCTGCCGGTCGTCGTCCAGGAAATCGGCGAACTCCAGGAAGTTGCGCTTGTGGATCGCGTCCCAGTGCTTTTCCGCGCCGTAGCCGCAGCACACCGGCGTGACCGATCGAGTGAGCTCCGGATGGCGCAGGCCGGTAAACAGCGCGGCGAACGAGCCCATGGAGAATCCCACGACGTGCGCGCTGCCCAGGTTCAGGTGGCGGATCAGCGCCGCGATGTCGCGCACCGCCACGTCCAGGCCGTATACGGCGGGGTCGGTCGGGATGTCGGACGGGGGATAGCCGCGCGCGTTGAACGTGATGACGCGGAAGTTGCGCGAGAAATGGCTGACCTGCGGATGCCAGATGCGCAGGTCGCCCGCGAATTCGTGCGCGAAGACGATGGGCGCGCCTTCGCCGACGTCTTCGTAGTAGAGGCGCGCGCCGCCTTCGCCGGTGAAGTAGCCGGTGCGGACGGCCGCGCCGTCGGGCGTTTGGGTAGTCTGGCTCATAGGTATTTCCAGCGGACGATGCGTCTTTCCAGTTCGAGCAGGCCCTTGTTCAGGACGAAGCCCAGAACCCCGATGGTGCAGATCCCGACGAAGATCTCGTCGGTCTTGAAAGTGATGCGCGCGTAATTGATCATGTAGCCCAGGCCCGCGCTGGAGGCGATCAGTTCCGCGGCCACCAGCACGATGAACGCCATGCTCATGCCCAGCCGCGCGCCGGTGACGATCTGCGGGTAGGCCGTGGGCAGCACCACGTCGCGGAACAGTTCGTAGCGGGTCGCGCCGAGCGTGCGCGCGGCCCGGATATGGACCGGGTCCACGTCGCGGAAGCCGGCAAGCGTGCTGACGAAGATCGGGAAGAACGCGCCGTAGGCGATGATCGCCACCTTGGAGGCCTCGCCGATGCCGAACCACAGGATCGCCAGCGGGATCAGCGCGATCGGCGGAATGGGCCGCAGCAGTTCGATCAGGGGTTCGGTCACCCCCTGGACCAGGCGCGACATGCCCATCAGCATGCCTACCGGGATCGCGACCACCAGGGCCACCACGAAGCCCAGCAGCACGCGGCCGATGCTGACCGCGGTATTGTGGAGCAGCGAACCGTCGCGGATGGCTTCGATGGCGGAGGCCGCGACTTCCATGGGGGAGGGCACCAGCGCCGGGTTGAGCACGCCGAAATGGCTTGCCGCCTGCCACAGGATCAGCACGACGGCGACGGACAGGAAGGCGAGCGCCGTCTGGCCGCGGCCGGTGGCGCCGCCGCGGGCGAACAGGGCCGCCGGCGCGGCGTTCTTGGTCTGGTTGCCTGGCATGATCGTCTCCTTTTCAGCCGCCGTGCCGGCCCGATTCCTGGAACAGCAGTTCGATGCGGCGGCACATTTCGAAATGCGCGTCGGCCGTGCGGTCGCGGGGACGCTCGATGTCGTTGTCGACGATATGCTCGATGCGGCCGGGATGGGCCGACATGACGATGATGCGGTCGGCCAGGAAAACGGCTTCCGCGATGCTGTGGGTGACGAAGACCAGGGTCTTGCGCTGGGCTTCCCAGATCCTGAGGAGTTCTTCCTGGAGCACCTGGCGGGTCATGGCGTCGAGCGCGCCGAACGGCTCGTCCATGAGCAGGATTTCCGGCTGGTTGGCGAGCGCGCGGGCGATGGCGGCCCGCTGCCGCATGCCGCCCGAAAGCTGGCCGGGATAGCTGTCGCGGAAGCGTTCCAGGCCCACCATGGCGCAGTACCGGTCCGCGATCCGTTCGAGTTCTTCGGCCGGCATGCCCTTGAGCCTGGGGCCGTACTGGATGTTCTTCTTGACCGTCAGCCAGGGGAAAAGGCCGTACTCCTGGAAGACCATGCCGCGATCCGGCCCCGGTTCCTGGATGGCCCGGCCGTGGGTATGGGCGGTGCCGGTCGTCGGGCGCACGAAACCGGACATGACGTTGAGCAGGGTGGTCTTGCCGCAGCCCGAGGGTCCGAGCAGGCAGACGAATTCGCCTTGCCGGACTTCGAGATCGACCTTTTGCAGGGCCAGGAGTTCGCCGTAGCGGACTTCCACGCCCCGTATCGAAAGGGCGGCGGAAGTCTCGCCGGACGCGTGTCCCGAGGCGCGCGTAGCGGGAGTTGCTGCAGGACCCCCGTGTTCTTGCATGACACTCATTTATTCTCCTTGCCTTCGATCCGCTCGAGGCGGCCGTAAGGTCGGCGCCCGGGTCCGTCGCCCGGGCATATTGTGGAATGGATCATATACACAAGTAGCTGCAATTGCAACTACTAACGACGCGGAGCGTGTATGCTTCGCTCTTCGCTCCTTTCCTTGGCCGACAATACGCGCGATGGAGTTTCCTGGACACGCGACATGAGTCTATTCAGCATCATTTTCGTGGCGGGCGCCGTCCTCGTCTCCGGCTTCATTTCCGGGGTCTTCGGCATGGCGGGCGGCATGATCCTCATGGGCGCGCTGCTGCTGGTGCTGCCGGTGCCCACCGCGATGGTGCTGCACGGCGTGACCCAGATGACGTCCAACGGCTGGCGAGGGCTGGTGTGGCGCCGCTATGTCGACTGGAAGGTCGTGCTGCGCTTCGCCTCGGGGCTGGCGGTGGCCGGTCTGCTGTTCTTTTCCGTGCGCTATGTACCCGACCGCGCCGTGGTCCTGATCTGCCTGGGCAGCCTGCCCTTCGTGGTCATGGTGGTGCCCAACCGCCTGATCCTGCAGGTCGACAAGCCGCTGGGCGCGGAGATCTGCGGCTTCCTGAACGCCATCCTGCAGTTCCTGGGCGGCGTCTCGGGGCCGGTGCTGGACGCCTTCTTCGTGCGTACGCTGTTCGACCGGCGCGTGGTGGTGGCCACCAAGGCGGTCTGCCAGACCCTGGCCCACTTCACGAAACTGGCATACTTCCTGCACCTGGGCAGTTCGATGGGCGACGAGCCCGGGGACCTGTGGCTGTTCGCCATGTGCATCGGCCTGGCCATCGCAGGCACCAGCCTGAGCCGCAATATCCTGGAGAAGCTGTCCGACGCGCAGTTCCGGCGCTGGACCAAGACGATCCTGCTCGCGGTCGGCTCGGTCTATCTGGTTCAAGGCCTCTACCTGTACGTCCGGTGAAGGCCGGGCATCAAGGCGCGGCGGCCGGGGCCGCCGCGCGCCGTTCACTGCGGATCGGCGTCCTGGTGGTCGCGCAGGCGGCGCTGCGCGATTTCCAGGTGCAGGCGCTCGACCATGGTGCCGTCGAGATTGATCACGCCCTTGCCGGCGTTCTCGGGCTGCGCGTAGGCCTGGACGATGCGCTGCCACCACGCGAGCTGTTCGGGCGTCGGGCCGAAGCCGCGGTTCACCGTGTCGACCTGGGCGGGGTGGATCACGGTCTTGCCGCTCATGCCCAGGGCGCGGGCGGCCTCGCATTCGGCCTGCAGCGCCCGGGTGTCGTGGATATCGTTGAGCACCCCGTCCACGACGGGTATGCCCCAGGACTTGGCCACCAGCATGATGTGCGCGAACCATGGCATGAGATTGGCGCGCCCCGGGCCGGGCTCGATGTCGCTGTCCTTGACCAGGTCGTTGGTGCCCAGCACCAGGCAGCCGATGCCTTCGGGCTGCGCGCCTTCCACGATGCGCTCCAGCTTCAGGATGCCCATGGGATTCTCGACCATGCACCAGACGCGGGGCGCCGCCGCGCCGCCGCCGAGCCGTGCGCGGGCGTCGGCGATGATCTCCGGCCGCACGACCTTGGGCAGCAGCACGGCGTCGGGGCGGACGCGGGCGGCCATGGAAAGATCGTCGTTCCAGAATTCGGTGTCCTGGCCGTTGACGCGCACGACCACCTGCCTGTCGCGTATGCCGGCGCGATTCGCTTCCAGGAAGGCGGCGAGCGTATCCCGGGCCTGCGCCTTGCGATCGAGCGAGACGCTGTCCTCCAGGTCGAACACGATGGCGTCCACGGGCAGGGTGAGCGCCTTGCGCATGGCCTTTTCGTTGATGCCGGGCACGTAGATGACGCTGCGCAGCTTTTCGTTCATTCGGATGCTCCTTGATTCGCCGCTTGAATTTACACGAGCCGTAGCTTAAACTTTAGTAGTAACAATGACAACCACTAAAAAAATGGCGACCACTAAAATGACGACCGCTCAAAATGGCGGCCCGTGGAAAGGCAGCCGCTGAAACGACGGCTGAAGGCAGCCGCCCAATGATTGTCGTTGCAAGGATTATCCCGCAAGCGGCCCGTAAACATCGACCAAAGGAACGGAATTGGCACACATCGCAAAAGCAACGCTGAGAAGGCTGCGGCTGCCGCTGCACCAGCCGTACAAGCTCTCGTACCGCACCTTTACCGAGTTCGAGCCATTCTTCCTGGAGCTCGTGGACACCGACGGCCGCAAGGTGTTTTCCGACGCCCACGTGTCCCCCGGCTCGAGCTCGGAAACCCGGGAAGGCGCCTGGGCGTACTGCCAGGCGCGCCTGGAGGAATTCGGGCAAGGCGGCATCGACGAGCTCAAGGCCCGCCTGCTGGGGCGGCTGGAGGAAAGCAAGGTGGCCACCACGCTGCTGGTGACCGCCCTGGAATCGCTGCAGGGCAGCCAATGGCTGGACGTCCCGGAAAGCGTATCGCGCGAATTGATCGTGCCGGTCAACGCCACGGATCCGGCCGGCATCGAGACCGAACTGGAGCAACTGCTGGGCGAAGGCTTCACGACCCTCAAGGTCAAGGTCGGCAAGGACGCCGCGGCCGATATCCAGCGCACCAACACCATCCTGAAACTGCTGAACGGGCGGGCCACGATCCGGCTCGACGCCAACCGTGCCTACAGCCGGGACGACGCCATCCGCTTCGTCAAGGGCATCGAACGCGAAGGCGTGGATCTGTTCGAACAGCCGTGCGACGCGGACGCCTGGGACGACAACGCCGCGGTGGCGCGCGAGAGCCCGGTGCCGCTGATGCTCGACGAGCCGATCTGCACCATCGCCGATATCGAGCGCGCCGCCGGGATCCCGAACGTGGGCTACTGCAAGGTCAAGCTCAAGCGTTTCGGCGGGCTGGACGCGCTGGCCGCCGGCATCCAGTGCGTGCACGACAACGGCATGCTCACCGTGCTGGGCGATGGCCTGGGCAGCGAAATCAACAACTGGATGGAAGCCACGATCGCCGCCCGGCTCATCCGGACGAAAGGGGAGTTCAACGGGTTCCTGAAGCACAAGGACCGCCTGTTCAAGAACCCTCTCTCCTTCGACCGCGGAAGCCTGCGTCTCGAAGCGGGCTATTTCCCCGTGCTGGACGAAGCGGCGATCGAACGGCTCACCGCGGAAAAATGGGCCATCGAGTATTGAACAATCCACCCCCCGATCGCGCCATGGATAATTGAAACGGAAGGAACCGATGAAGCATAGCGAAATACTGAACGCGCTGGACGAACGACGTGCCTTTGCCTCCGGCATGGGCGGCCCGCGCAAGCTGGAGAAGCGCAAGCAACAGGGCGCCCTGAACGCCCAGGAACGCCTGGACAAGCTGGTCGATCCCGACAGCTTCCTGGAGCTCGGCCTGCTGGGGGCCTCGTTCCTCGAGCAGGACAAGGACGTGACGCCGCGCGACGGCAAGATCGTCGGCTTCGGCAAGATCGACGGCCGGGACGCGGGCGTGGTGGTGAACGACTTCACCACCAAGGGCGCGTCGACCAGCGCCACCAACTCCAAGAAAATGGGCTACATCCGCAAGACCTGCAACGAGCGCGGCATGCCCTTCGTGCATATCGGGGAATCGACGGGCGCGCGCCTGCCCGACGCCATGGGCTCCAAGGGCATGGGGCAACTGCTGGGCAACGACACCAGCCAGTTCCGCCGCACGCGCGACGTGCCGTGGGTCGCCGCGGCCCTGGACACCTCGTTCGGGTCGTCGGCCTGGCTGTGCTGCTGCGCCGACTTCGCCGTCATGAAGAAAGGCTCGGTCATGTCGGTGTCCAGCCCGCGGCTGGTCTCCATGGCGATCGGCGAAAAGGTGGACCTGGAAGAACTCGGCGGGTGGCGCCTGCATGCCGAACAGACCGGCCTGATCGACCAGTTCGTGGACACGGACGAAGAAGCCATCATGGCGATCCGCGCCTTCCTGTCCTACATGCCCTCGCACGGCAAGGAGCTGTCGCCGCGCACGAGCGTGGCCGAGGGCGGCGTCGCGGATCAGAACGGCATCCTGGACATCCTGCCGGAGAGCCGGACCCAGGTCTACAACATGAAGAAGATCCTGGAGATCGTCTTCGACAAGGGCAGCCTGTTCGAACTCAAGGCGCGCTTCGGCAAGTCGCTGGTGACCGCGCTGGCGCGGCTCGACGGCCGCGCGGTGGGGGTGATCGCCAACAACCCCATGACCGGCGGCGGCGCGCTTTCGGCCGAGGCCTGCCGCAAGGCGGTGGATTTCACCGTGCTGTGCGACAGTTTCAATATCCCCATCATCCGCTTCGTCGACACCCCCGGATTCGTGGTCGGCACCGAGGCCGAGCGCAAGGGCGCGCCGGGCCAGATCATGAATTTCATGAACGCCACCTGCCTGACGACGGTGCCCCAGATCACCGTGCTGTGCCGCAAGGCCTACGGCCGGGCCTATGTCGCCATGGGCGGCGGCGCGCACAACGACACCATGGTCGCCTGGCCCATGGCCGAGGTCAGCTTCATGGACCCGGTGTTCGCGACGTCCATCGTGCATAACAAGAGCGCCAAGGACGAAGGCTTCGAAGAAGCGCTGGCCCACATCCAGAAAGACCTCGAAATCTGGGACATGGCCCGCATCTTCTCGGCGCACGATGTCATCAAGCCCCAGGAAACCCGCAAGTTCATGATCAAGATGCTCGACGTGCAGCAGCGCCGGCTGTCCGGTGGCGTGGGCGAGCGGCTGATGCGCACCTGGCCGACCAGCTATTGAGGCCGCCCATGAAGATCGACCGACAGGAACAGGCCTCGATGAGCCTCACCGACATGAACGAGAAGACCGGCAAGGAACTGCTGGGCAAGTTCGGCATCGCCGCCCCCAGGTCCTTCGTGGCGTCCGGTCCGGACGACGCCCGGACCGGGGCGGCCGGGCTGACCGGGCCCTTCGTCGTCAAGGTGGTCTCGCCCGACATATTGCATAAATCCGATGCCGGCGGGGTGGCGCTTGGCCTGGCCGATCCGGCGCAGGTCGTCGCCGCGATCGAGCGCATGAGCCGCCTGCCGGCGATCGCCAAGGCGCGGATCGACGGCTGGCTGGTCGAGGAAATGGTGCCCCGCGGGCTGGAAGTCGCGATCGGCGGCTTCAACGACCCGCAGTTCGGCCCCATCGTCATGCTGGGCCTGGGCGGCATCTATATCGAACTGCTCAAGGATGTCTCGTTCCGGCTCTGCCCCATCTCGCGCGAGGACGCGCGCGGCATGCTCGACGAGCTCGCTACCGCCAGGCTGTTCGACGGCTTTCGCGGCGGTCCGGTCTACGACCGGGAACTGATCGTAGACGCGCTGCTGAAGATCGGCGGCGAGTCGGGGCTGTTCATGACGCACCAGGACGATATCGACGAGATCGACATCAATCCCCTGATCCACACCGGCGAGCGCCTGGTCGCCGTCGACGCCCGGTTCATTCCCCGCGGCGCGCGGCCCGCGCTGCCGCACGCCGCGCGCGGCCCGGGCAGCGTGCTGGAGCGGTTCCAGCCCCTGTTCCAGCCCCGGACCGTCGCGGTGCTCGGCGCTTCGACCAAGGACGTCAGCATCGCCAATACCTTCATCCGGCGGCTGCGCGAGTTCGGCTTCCCGGGCGATATCTACCCGATCCATCCCAAGGCGGAGGAAGTCGAGGGGCTGAAGGCCTATCCCAGCCTGGCGGCCGTGCCCAAGCCCGTCGATTACACCTATGTGGCGATCGGCGAGGACCGCATCATTCCCGCCCTGGATGTCCCGCGCGGCCAATGCCGCTTCGTGCAGATTATCAGCTCGGGCTTCGAGGAAGGCGCCCCCGGAGGCAAGCAGAAGCAGGAGGCGCTGCTCGCGACGGCCGGCAAGGCCGGCATCCGGCTGCTCGGCCCCAACTGCCTGGGCACGTATGCGCCCGGCGGACGCCTGACCTTCCCGAAAGACGCGCCCGAAGAGGTCGGCACGATCGGCGTGGTATCGCAATCGGGCGGCCTGTCGACCGACATCATCAAGCGCGGCCAATGGCGCGGCCTGCGGTTCAGCGGCCTGGTGTCGATCGGCAACAGCCTGGACGTCAAGCCGGTCGAGTTGCTCGAATACTACCTGGCCGATCCCGGCACCCGGGCCATCGGCATGTATATCGAGGACGTCAAGAACGGGCGCGAACTGTTCGAAGTCCTGCGCAGCACGCCCAATCCCAAGCCGGTGGTCATCCTGCGCGGCGGCGCGACGCAGCAGGGCCAACTGGCGGCCCAGTCGCATACCGGCGCGCTGGCCTCGGGCCAGGAGGCCTGGCAGGCGCTGGCGCGGCAGACTTGCGTCGAACTGGTCGATACGGTGGACGAGTTCATCAATGTGCTCCTGGCGCTCCAGTTCCTGCAATTGCGCACGACTGTGCCCACCCGCAAGGTGGTGCTGTTCGGCAATGGCGGAGGATCCAGCGTGCTGGGCGCCGACAGCTTCGCCCGCGTCGACCTGGACGTCTCGCCGTTCGCGGCCGAGATCGTGCGCGAGCTGGACGCGCTGGGGTTCCCCCCCGGCACGAGCGTGCTCAACCCGATCGACACTCCGGTGCGCAGCCTGCAGGAAAAGGAAGGCTTCATCGCCAAGGAAATACTCGATATCGTCTACGAGAAGGCGCGGCCCGACGCCATCGCCATGCACCTGAACCTGGCGGCCTTCGTGGGCCGGGGCACCAGCAATCCGCTGGCCAACCTGATTTCGGTGATCACGCAGACACGCAACGAGCGGGGAGCCGGCATCCATTTCCTGCTGGCGCTGCGCAGCGACCGCTCGGAAGCCCTGGACGCCATGCGCAGGGAATATATCGAGCTGGCGCGGCAATCCGGTATCGCGGTGTTCGACGAAGTGGTGGACATGGCCCGCGTGCTGCGCGCGGTGAGCAACCTGGAGCGCGGCGCCATCGCGCAGGCTCGCGGGCAGGGCTGAGCGGCGGCGCGTGCGCCGGGCTCCAGGGCCCGGCGCACGCGCCGCGCGGCCGACGATCCACGCGGCGGAGGAGCCTGGCGCATCGGCGATAGCGTCGTTTACTTTCTATAATCGCTGGCGGCCGTCTGTTTGGACGCCCATTCCTTCTCTGGCGACACCATGATCGACGACCTGAAATCCCTGGGCTTCACCGAATACGAAGCGAAGATTTACCTCGAAACGCTGGCGGCGGGCGGCGTGCCCAAGACCGCCTACGAGATCTCCAAGATGTCCGGGGTGCCTCGGTCGAACACCTACAGCGCGCTCGAAGTGCTGGCCCGCAAGGGAGCGGTCCTGCCGGTCACGGAGAACCCCACCTGTTATGTCGCGGCCAATCCCCGCAGCATGCTCGAATCCCTGGCGGCCCAGACCACCGCGGCCTGCACCCGCATCGCCACCAGCCTGGAAGGCATGGCGCCCAAGGTGGAGAACCAGTACGTCTGGATCCTGCGCGGCGAGGACAACATCGACATCGAGATCGAAAAACTGCTGGGATCGGCCCGCAGGTCGATCTGGATCAAGGCCTCCGACACCGTCCTGCGCAAGCACTCGGCGGCGCTCAAGAAGGCCGCCAGGAAAAAGGGCATGAAGGTCATGGTGGTCCTGTTCGGGCAGGACAAGTCCGAGTTCGAGTTCAGCGAGACCTGCAAGATCTATATCCACGAGAACGACGGCACCCGCATGGGCAAGGCCGACAACCTGTTCACGATCGTCGTGGATTTCAACGAGATGATCACGGTCAACGCCGGCGAACAGTATGTCGGCGCGCGCACGCGCAGCCCGACCATCGTCACCATGGCGCTCTCGCTGATCCGCCACGATTACTACATGGCCGAAATCTTCCAGAAATTCGGCGACAAGATCGAGGCGGAATTCGGCCGCTACCTGACCAAGCTGCGGCTGGAGGCCTACACGCCCGACCAGATCGAATCGTTCTACGAGAATACCGGGCTCAAGGCGCGCTGAGCGGCGCCCGGCGCAGGCGGCCGGCCGCGCCGCGGCCGGGCCGGAAAGGCGCTTACAGCTCGATTTCGGCGGTCATGTTGATGCGGCCGTCTTCCTGGCGCGCCCAGGCTTCGATGCTGCCGTCGGGCAGGCGCCTGCCTTCCACGAAAAAGGGCTGGTCGACGAACAGGGGCTTGACGGCCTTGAACGTGAACTTCCGGCAGCGCGCGGCGCCGGCGTGCGCCAGCGCCTGCGACGACAGCAGGGTGGCGATGAGCTGGCCCTGCACGATGATCGCCGGGTATTTTTCGACGTCGCGCGTGTAGTCCGGATCGTAATGGATGCGGTGGCCGTTGAACGTGACCGCGGAATAGCGGAACAGCTCGACCGCGCCGAGCCGGAACGGGGCCGACCATTCCGGGGCCTGTTCGACGCGCAACCGGAAAATGCCGTCGTCGAAATCCTGGTGGTCGCGGTAGACGACGGTTTGCGCTTCTTCGCGCAGGAGCCGGTCGCCGGACACGCTGGCATAGCGGTTGTGGATCTCTACGAAGACCAGGTCTCCCGATTTGCCGGACTTCCTTTCGATGCGGGAAAGGGTGGCGGTCTTGCGCACCTGCTCGCCGACGCGCATGTCGGCGTGATAGCTGATGGCGCTCTTGGCCCACATGCGGCGCGCCTGGGGCAGCGGGGGGATGAAGCCGCCGCGCTGGGGGTGGCCGTCGACGTCGATCCGGGACTGCGGGACGGCGGGCGTGAAGTACAGCCAGTGCGCGCAGGGATGTATGGCGCCGGCTTCGCCCACGGCCCCGACGGCCGAGGATTCGTCGATCAGGCTGGCCAGGCCGGTGAGCGGCCATTGCTCCAGCGTTTCGTCGGCCTGCGTCTGCCTGCCTTCCCATTCCTTGAAGTCTTGCATCGGTTTCCCTCGGCAAATGGTTGTTGTGATTGCAACTACTATAGGTTTTGTATGTTATGCTTGTCAAGGTAGACTGCGAGGCATTTCAAACCGATTTACATCAACCAGTACGGGGGACGCTCACATGGCGATCATCGATATCAAGACGGAAATCACGGGCAATGTCTGGAAAGTGCTGCACCAGGTCGGCGATAAGGTGTCGGAAGACGAGCCGATCATGATCCTGGAATCCATGAAAATGGAAATTCCCGTGGTGGCCGTCGAAGACGGCGTCGTGCGCGAGATCCTGGTCAAGGAAGAAGACACGGTGACAGAAGGCACCGTCGTGGCCCGCATCGAGGCCTGACGGAGGCGAAATGCTCAAGAAAGTCCTGATCGCCAATCGCGGCGAGATCGCCTGCCGCGTGATCCGCGCCTGCCGCAAGCTCGGCATCGCTTCCGTGGCGGTATATTCCGACGCCGACGCGTCCGCCCCCCATGTGGGCATGGCCGACGAAAGCGTCCATATCGGCCCCTCGCGCAGCGCCCAAAGCTACCTGGACACCGGCAAGATCCTGGATGCCGCGCGCGCCACGGGCGCCGACGCGGTCCATCCCGGCTACGGCTTCCTGTCGGAAAACGCGGCGTTCGCGGCCGCCGTCCAGGCGCAGGGCCTGACCTGGGTGGGCCCCGCGCCGGATTCCATCCGCGACATGGGCGACAAGCAGAACGCCCGCGAGCTCGCCATCAAGGCGGGCGTGCCGGTGGTGCCGGGCAGCCCCCGGCTCGAGACCGAGGATCCCGCCGAACTGCTGGCCCAGGCCGAACGCATCGGCTTCCCGCTGCTGGTCAAGGCGGCCGCCGGGGGGGGCGGCATCGGCATGCGCCAGGTGTTCGAGCCTGCCCAACTGGTCGCGGCCGTCCAGGGCACGCAGTCGCAGGCCAAGTCGGCCTTCGGCTGCGGCGACGTCTTCCTCGAGAAGTACATTCCCAAGGCGCGCCACGTCGAAGTCCAGGTGTTCGGCTTCGGCGGCAAGGCGGTCCACATGTACGAGCGCGATTGCTCGCTGCAGCGCCGCTTCCAGAAAATCATCGAGGAAGCCCCGGCACCCGGCATCGCGGCCGACGTGCGCCGGCGCATGCAGGAATGCGCGATCGCCCTGGCCGAGTCGGTCGGATACCACGGCGCGGGAACGGTGGAATTCATCGTCGACGTCGAAAGCGGCGATTTCTACTTCCTGGAAATGAATACCCGCATCCAGGTCGAGCATCCGGTCACGGAAATGATCACCGGCCTGGACCTGGTCGCCATGCAGTTGCAATACGCCGGCGGCGACCTGCAGGGCATGGGCCAGGAAGCCATTTCGCAGCGCGGCCATGCGATCGAATGCCGGCTGTACGCCGAGAATCCGGAAAAGCATTTCATGCCGTCCCCGGGCGTGCTTGCGCAGTTCGACTTCTCGGGCGTGGATGCGGCCAAGGTCCGCGTGGAAACGGGTTATGCCCAGGGCGGCGAGATCACGCCGTTCTACGATCCCATGATCGCCAAGATCATCGTGCACGGAGCGGACCGGCAAGCCGCCGTGGACGAAATGATCCAGGCCTTGAAGAGCGTCAAGGTGGAAGGTCCCAAGACCAACCTGAACTTCCTGATCGCGTGCCTGGACCATCCGGCGTTCCGCGCCCAGGATGTCAGCACCGGCTTCGTCGGCGCGCATCGCGACGCCCTGGTGGCCGCGTCGGCGCCGGCGGCGCAGGCAGGCTGACGCCGCCGGGCCGGCATTGCGCCGCGGGCGTGCCGCCCGGCACGCCGTTACTGGAAATCTCGGCTGCGCACCACCAGGTCGCCGAGCAGGGACGAGAGATCGACCAGCCTGCCGGCGACCAGGTGGCGCACGCCGCTTTCATTGCGCCATACCCCGTGCACGCCCAGCAGCGGCGCGCCGAGCAATTCGCGCCGCTGCCTTTCGGCCAGCGGCGCATGCACGATCACATTGACCGATCCCGTTTCGTCTTCCAGGGTGACGAACACCGTGCCCTTGGCGGTGGGCGGCCGCTGGCGGCCCGTGACCAGTCCGCAGGCCCGCACCAGGCGGCCGTCATGGCGGTCCCGCAGTTCGCCCGCAGTGGCGAAGCGCATGCCCCGCAAGGGCGCGCGCAACAGGGCCAGCGGATGCCGGCCCAGCGTCAGGCCCAGCGAACGGTAGTCGGCTTCCATGTCCTGGCTCTCGGAGGGCGCGGGCAGCCGGGGCGATTCCGTCTCGGCCGGCGCGGCATGGCGCAGCAGCCCCCGCTCGGCGACCGCGGCGGCGGCCTGCCAGTGCGCCTGGCGGCGGTGCCCGGCCAGGCTGCGCAGCGCGCCCGCCGCGGCCAGGGCGTCGAGCTCGCGGCGTTCCAGGGCGGCCTGCCGGGCCAGGCCCGGGATGTCGGCAAAGCCCGGTTCCGCGCGCGCCGCCACGATGCGCCGCGCGGCGGCTTCCGACAGGCCGCGGATCCGGTTCAGCCCCAGCCGCACCGCCGGCCGCGCGCCGCGGGCCTCGAGCGTGGCTTCCCAGTCGCTGGCGGCGACGTCGGCCTCCAGCACGTGCACGCCGTGGCGCCGCGCGTCCTGGACCAGCTGCGAGGGGCTGTAGAACCCCATGGGCTGGGAGTTGAGCAGCCCGGCCAGGAAGGCCTCCGGTTCGTGGCGCTTGAGCCAGGCGCTGCAGTAGGCGAGCAGGGCGAAGCTGGCGGCATGGCTTTCGGGAAAACCGTATTCGCCGAAGCCCTGGATCTGCCGGAACAGGGCCTCGGCGAATTCCCGCTGGTAATTGCGCGCCAGCAGTCCCGCGATCAGCTTGTCCCGGAAGCGGTCCACGCCGCCCTTGCGTTTCCAGGCCGCCATGGAGCGGCGCAAGCGGTCGGCCTCGTCGGGCGAGAAGCCGGCGGCCTTGATCGCGATCTGCATGACCTGTTCCTGGAAGATGGGAACGCCCAGCGTGCGCTCGAGCACCGCCCGGACTTCCGGCCCGGGATAGTCGACCAGGCCGGGATCCTTGCGGCGCTGCAGGTAAGGATGCACCATGCCGCCCTGGATGGGGCCGGGACGCACGATGGCGACCTCGACCACCAGGTCGTAGTAGGTGCGCGGCCGCAGGCGGGGCAGCATGGACATCTGCGCGCGGGATTCGATCTGGAACACGCCCACGGTGTCGGCCTCGCAGATCATGTCGTAGGTGGGGTCGTCTCCTTGGGGAATATCCTGCATGACGAACGGCCGGCCCCGGCGCCAGGCCACCCATTCGAGCGTGCGCCGCAATACCGACAGCATGCCCAGCGCCAGCACGTCGACCTTGAGCATTCCCAGGGCGTCCAGGTCATCCTTGTCCCATTGCACGACGCTGCGCCCCGCCATGGCGGCGTTCTCGATGGGCACCATGCGGCACAGGGGGCCGCGCGAGATCACGAAACCGCCCGGGTGCTGGGACAGGTGGCGGGGAAAGCCCATGAGGATCTCGGCCAGCTCGGCCCAGTGCCGCGCCGTGGGCGAGGCGGGGTCCAGCCCGCAGGCGGCAAGCCGTTGCAGCAGGGCCTGCCTGCCGTCCCACCATTGGTGCGCCTTGGCCACGGCGTCGATCACGTCCGGGTCCACGCCCAGCGCCTTGCCGGTGTCGCGCAGGACGCTGCGCGGACGGTAGGAAATGACCACCGCGGTCAGCGCGGCGCGGCGCCGGCCGTATTTGCCGTAGATATACTGGATCACCTCTTCGCGGCGCTGGTGCTCGAAGTCGACGTCGATGTCGGGCGGTTCGTTGCGGGCCTTGCTGATGAAGCGCTCGAACAGCGCGTCGATGCATTGGGGGTCGGCCTCGGTGATGCCCAGGCAGTAGCAGACGACCGAATTCGCCGCCGACCCGCGTCCCTGGCACAGGATGCCGTGCTTGCGGGCGAACCTGACCAGGTCGTAGACCGTCAGGAAATACGCTTCGTAGCGCAATTCGGCGACCAGCGCGAGTTCGTGCTCGATCTTGTCCCGGACCTCCGGCGGCGTGCCGCCGGGAAACCGATTGCGGGCGCCCTCGTAGGTGGCGCGCCGCAGGAAGGACGCGGGGGTCTCGCCGGCGGGGACGATTTCGTCGGGGTATTCGTAGCGCAGCTGCTCGAGCGAGAAGGTGCAGGAGCGCGCCACGCGCACGGTTTCCTCGAGCGTGCCGGGCGGATACAGGGCGGCCAGCCGCATGCGCGTGCGCAAGTGCTGTTCGGCGTTGGCCGCCAGGTCGAAGCCGCATTCCGCCACCGGCCGGCCCAGGCGGATGGCGGCCAGCGTGTCGTGCAGGGGCTTGCGCGAGCGGCGGTGCATCTCCACCTGGCCAGCGGCCGCCACGGGCAGCCCGGCAACCTGTGCGGCCTGCAGGACGGCCTGGCGCTGCCTTTCGTCGTCCGGTCGGTGCAGCAAGGCCAGGCCCAGCCGCGCGCGCGCGCCGAACGTATCGGCCAGCCAGCGTGCGCGGTCGCACAACTGCGCGGGATCGGCGCCCGGTTCGGGAACCAGCAGGACCTGGCACCCGGGCAGGCCGCGCAAATGGGCATGGGCGGCGTCCGGCCGGTCGAAGTCGGCCGGGGCGACGAAATACGAGCCTTTGGGCGCGCGGCCGCGCGCCAGCGTGACGAGTTCGGCGAGATTGCCGTAGCCCTCGCGGGTCTGCGCCAGCGCCACCAGCGTGAAGCCGGGCCCGCCGGCGTCCGCCGCGACCCGCATAGCGCTGCCGACCAGCAGGAGCAACCCGAGCTTGAGCGCCTCGACGTGCGCGCGCACGACGCCGGCCAGGGAGCATTCGTCGGTCAGGGCCAGGGCGGCATAGCCCAGCTCGGCTGCGCGCTCCACCAGCTCTTCCGGATGCGAGGCGCCGCGCAGGAAGGAAAAATTCGACAGGCAATACAGTTCGGCATAGTCCGGCAGCCCGAAGCGCGGCGGGCTGGAGCCGGGGCGGAGGCGATCGGTGTCCATGATGCGAGGCAAGGCCGGCAAGGTGACAGTCGGCGCGTCAGCCGAACATTCCGTGCAGGAACCAGCGCGCCGGATCGGCGTCCCGCTCGCGGTAGATCCAGTAGCGCACGGCGCGATCGTCCTCGGCCACGAAATAGTCGCGCAGCGTCCAGGAGCGGTCCCACCAGCCGCTTTCGATGCGTTCGGGACCGTGCACCAGCCGCAGCGGGGAACCATGGACCGGACGATCCTGGCGGACATCGAGCAGTTGCGGCGGAGAGAGCAGCCAGCAGGGGGGCTCGACGGACGGGGGCGGGGGCGCCCGCCCGCTCGACGCCGGCGGGCCGGCTGTCCAGGTGTTGGCGACTTCCGGCCGGTGATCGGCCCGCGCGGCGGCTTGCGCGACCCCTTCGGCGCCCAGGCGTGCGCGCAGGAGGTCGAGCAGCCGCCCGTGGTCCGTGGCGATCGCGGCGGGATCGGGAAACAGCGCCGCGTTGCGGTCCGGGCGGGCGGCAAGGTCGCGGACATCGAGCGAGACGGCGATGACGGGAGCCGGCAGCGCGGTGCGGGCCAGCCGCTCGCGCAGCGGGCCGTCGAGGTGCTGCGGCAGCCAGGCGGGTTCGGCCAGCGCGAGCTCCAGGGAAGTGGGCGGGCGGGCATGCCGGCCGCGTTCGTGCTCCAGGCCGAAGACCAGGCGCGTGGCGGCCAGTTGGCGTTCGTCGAGCCAGGCGCAGAGCCGGGCCGACAGGTGGTCCATGGGATGGCGCACGGCGTCGCTGCGGTCCACGTGCTCGGACAGTTCGCAGCGGTCCAGGAAATGCGCCGGCGGCACGAAATCCCGCCAGCCTTCGGAGGCCCGGCCGTGGGCGGCGTCCAGCGCTTGCAGCAGGGCCGGGCTGCAGCGCCGTTGCAGGCCGGCGCGCGGCAGCCGGCGCAGGTCGCCCAGCGTATGGCAGCCGATGTTGTCCAGCCAGTCCAGGTAGGGTCCGGCCGCGGGCAGCAGCGGACAGGGCAGCGTGTCCAGCAGCGGCGACAGGGCGGGCAGCCGCAGCACCCGCCGCCGCACCCGCCGGCCCGGCCGGCAAGCCAGCAGGCGCGCGCCCGCGGGAGTGGGCGCCATGCCGAGGCGGCTCCGCAATCCGAGCGCGCGCACCCGCGCCAGGGCCTGGCGGCCCAGGTTCCGCGGTCCGCCGAACAGCGCCAGGCTGGCGCCGATATCGAGCACCAGCGAATGTTCGCCCACCGCCTGCTCGACTCGGGGAGTGAAATGCAGGACGGCCTGCGCCGCGGCGTCGAGCGCGGCCTGTTCCGCCGCCGGGTCGCGCTCGAGCATGAGCACGCCGGGCGCGATCGCGGCCACGCCGCCGCGGCGCATGCCGGGCTGCACGCCCTGGCGGGCGGCGGCGGGCGTCAGGGCCACGACCCGCTCGTCGTCGAGCACGGCGCAGGGGCCGGCGTCAGCCGGCAAGCGCCGGAGCCAGACGTCCAGGCTCAGATGGGGCAGGTGCAGGGCGATCCAGAGTCGCATGGCGAGAGAGCGGAGCGGGGACGGGCGGGCGGCGTTCGGGTTCCAGCGGCACGATGAAGGGCTGTTCGCAGACGGGGCCGCGGCGCTTGAGCAGGGCGATGCGCACGCCGCCCCGCGCGGGTTCCAGCGCCAGCCGCAAGGGTGCGGGAGAGGCCGCGCCCGCCGCCGCCGAGGGCCGCAGCATGAAGAACAGGATGTCGGAGGATTGCGCCGCCAGGTGCAGCCGCCGCAGGCCGGAATGAGGGACCGGGGCCTGCCAGTGCAGCAGCGCGCCGCAACTGCCGTTCTTGAGGATCTGTTCGGCAGCCCAGAGCGCGTCCGCCGGCTGGCGCGGGCGGACCCACAGCAGTTGCGCGGGATCCAGTCCCCACGCCGTCCAGCAGGCGATATTGGGCGGCAGCGGCGGTTGCAGCAGGACGATGCGCCGATGGGCGGGCAGGGATGCCAGGGCGGGGCGCAGCAGCCGGATTTCGCCTATGCCCGGCCGCGGCAGCAGCAGGTCCACCAGGCTGCCGGCGGGCCAGCCCCGGCCGGGCAGTTCGGCGTCCAGCCGCGGATGGCCCGTGGCCACGCACCGCCCGGTGCGGGGCGCCAGTTGCGAGCCGCGCCACAGGGCGGGGTGGATGGTTTCGTGGACCGGGACGGGCAGGGTGGGCATGGAGGAGATTCATGAATACTGTATGAATATACAGCCAAACGCATTTGTAAGGGCAGCCTTCCGGCGCGTACCGGCAGCCGCCCGGGTTGCGGCGCCGGTCGCTCCCGGTACACTTGGCACCGGTGTCGCCGTCCCCTTTTGCCGCAATGAACTCGTCCTCCGCCCGCGGAACCTACCTGACCGTGCTGCTGGCGGCCTATGCCGCCCTGTGGCTGGCGCTGGCCGTCCATCCGCTGGACCGCGGCGACTGGGCTATAGAGAACGTCCTGGTGCTGGCCCTGGCGGTGGCGCTGGTCTGCGCCCGCCGCCACTTCGTCTTTTCGCGGATCTCCTACACCCTGATCTTCGTCTTCCTGTGCCTGCACGCCGTGGGTTCCCACTACACCTATGCCAAGGTTCCCTACGACGCCTGGTGGCAGGCCCTGACCGGCCATACGTTCAACAGCATGTTCGGCTGGCAGCGCAACCATTTCGACCGGCTGGTGCATTTTTGCTACGGCCTGCTGCTGGCCTATCCGATCCGCGAGATTTTCCTGCGGGTGGCGGACGTGCGCGGTTTCTGGGGCTATTTCCTGCCGCTGGACGTCACGCTGTCCACCTCGGCCCTGTACGAACTGATGGAGTGGGCGGCCGCCGAAGCCGTGGGCAGCGGCCTGGGCGCGGCCTACCTGGGCACGCAGGGCGACGTCTGGGACGCGCACAAGGACATGGCCCTCGCGGCCTGCGGCGCGCTGGTGGCCATGCTGGCGACCGCGGCCCTCAATATGCGCCTGCAGCGCGACTTCGCCCGCGAATGGGCCGATAGCCTCAAGGTCAAGGACCCGCGCCCCTACGGCGAGGACGAAATCGCCCGCCTGCTGGCCGAGCGCGTGCGGGCCGGACCCGGCTCGCCCTCATGAAGCGCCGGCGCCGCGCGGCCGTTCCCGTATCCGATCCCCTTTCCTTTCCATACCTCGACGAAAAAGCATGACTACCTTGTTCGATCCCTTGCCGATGGGAGACCTGCGGCTTCCCAACCGCATCGTCATGGCGCCGCTGACCCGCATGCGGGCCGACCCCGGCCGCGTGCCCAACGCCATGATGGCGCAGTACTATGTGCAGCGCGCCTCGGCCGGCCTGATCCTGAGCGAGGCCACCTCGGTCTCGCCGATGGGCGTGGGCTATCCCGACACGCCGGGCATCTGGTCCGAGGCCCAGGTCGCCGGCTGGCGGCAGGTGACCGAGGCGGTCCACGCGGCCGGCGGGCGCATGCTGCTGCAGCTCTGGCACGTGGGGCGCATTTCCGACCCCGAACTCCTGAATGGCGAGCTGCCCGTGGCGCCCAGCGCCATCGCGCCCGAGGGCCACGTGAGCCGGCTGCGTCCCAAGCGTCCCTATACCGCGCCGCGCGCCCTGCGCACGGACGAAATCCCGGGCATCGTCGAGGAATTCCGCCAGGGCGCGGTCAACGCCCGCGCCGCCGGCTTCGACGGCGTCGAGATACACGGCGCCAACGGCTATCTGCTGGACCAGTTCCTGCAGGACGGCTCGAATCTGCGCACCGACGACTACGGCGGTTCGATCGAGCGCCGCGCGCGCCTGCTGCTGGAAGTGACCGACGCCTGCATCGGCGTGTGGGGCGCGCCGCGGGTCGGAGTCCACCTGTCGCCCGGCGGCACGACCCATTCCATGCGCGACAGCGATCCGGCCGCCACCTTCGGCTATGTGGCCCGCGAGCTCGACCGGCGCGGCATTGCCTTCCTGTGCGTGCGCGAACCGCTGGGCGGCCCGCGCGTGGGTCCGCGCCTGCGGGCGGCCTTCGGCGGTGTCTATATCGCCAACGACGGTTTCACGCCCGAGAGCGCGGAGGGCACGGTCCAGCGGGGCGAAGCGGACGCCGTCGCGTTCGGCAGGCTGTTCATCGCCAATCCCGACCTGCCGCGGCGGGTCCGGCTGGAAGCCGCGCTCAACGAGCCGGATCCGGATACTTTCTACGCGCCGGGCCCCGCCGGCTATGTCGATTATCCGGTGCTGAGCGAGTAATGCCGGGCAGGGCGCCGGCCCGTCACCGGGCCGGCGCGCCTGCCAGGATCCAGTCGACGACGATGTCCATGTCGGCGTCGCTGATCCCCGGATTGGGCGGCATGGGCGTGGGGCCCCAGACGCCCGCCCCGCCTTCCTTGATTTTCTTCTTCAGGTGGCCGGCCGCATCGGGATCGCCCTTGTACTTGGCGGCGACTTCCTGGTAGGCCGGGCCCACCAGTTTCTTGTCCACAGCATGGCAGGCCAGGCAGTTGTGCTGCTTGGCGATGGCCGTCGCCTGTTGCGCATCCTGCGCCAGGACGGGGGTACAGGCGGCGCCGGCGACGAGGACGCCCAGGGCGAGGGAGGGGAAGGTTTTCATGGAAACTCCATTGGATTCCGGGATGCACGGCACGCTATCGCCCGGCCGGGCGGAAACCCGGGCAGCATTCCGCGTGCCGCCGCCGGCTGGCTGACCGGAACGGGACCGCCCGGGCGATGCTTGAGAGTTTTACCGGTTTTGAAAGTCTTGCCCATGGCCCGGCTCGGGGGGCGGCCGGCGGCCACCGGCTTCCATGGGCCGGGCACGCTATGTGCCTGCCACGGGTCCACCGCCTCAGATGGAGACTGCCCATGCTTCCGCAACCCGATCCGGGCCGCAAGGCGCCGCGCCCGTCCGGCCATCCCGACGACGAACGACGGCCGGACATGGATCATCCTCCCAAGGCCAACCGGGGCGACATGCCGGCTTTCGACCGCGGAACCGCGGCGGCCGACGACGATGCGCGCAGCGGAGGGCTGACCTCTCCCGGCAATCCGACGCCGCCGGACGACAGTACCCGCACCCATCCGCCGGACAAGCCGGCGCCTGCCAGGCGCGGCCCGCCCTGACGGCGCCGCACCGTACCGCACCTCTCCTTGGCCTCGCGATCGCGAGGTTTTTTTTGCCGCGAGGCGGGCCGCCCCCAGGCAAGACGGCCGTCCGGGGACGGCCTTGGCGCAAGCTCAGACAAAGCCGACGATGGCGTGCGGCACGTAAGGCGCCTGCAGCGCCTCGATTTCCCCGGCATCCAGCTTCAGTTCCAGCGCCGCCGCGGCATCGTCCAGATGCTGCGGCTGGGAGGCGCCCACGATGGGCGCGGTCAGTCCGGGCTGGCGCATCAGCCAGGCCAGGGCGACCCGGGCGCGGGACACGCCGCGGCGCCCGGCGATGGCCGCCACTTGTTCGACGATCCGGCGGTCGGCGTCTTCGGTGCCGGAATACAGCTTGCGGGCGAGGTCGTCGGTCCGGCCGCGCGACGTGGCGGTTTCCCCCTCGCGGACCAGGCGCCCGCGCGCCAGCGGGCTCCAGGGAATGACGCCTATGCCTTCCTCGCGGCAAAGCGGCAGCATTTCGCGCTCTTCTTCGCGGTAGAGCAGGTTGTAGTGATTCTGCATGCTGACGAAGCGCGTCCAGCCATGGTGGTCCGCCAGGTACAGGGCCTTGGCGAATTGCCAGGCATGCATGGACGACGCGCCGATATAGCGCGCCTTGCCGGCCTTGACGACGTCGTGCAGCGCTTCCAGCGTTTCCTCGATCGGCGTGTGGTAGTCCCAGCGGTGGATCTGGTAGAGATCGACATGGTCGGTGCCCAGCCGCTTCAGGCTGGCGTCGATCTCGGTCATGATGGCCTTGCGCGACAGGCCCTTGGCGTTCGGCCCCTGACGCATCGCGTTGAAGACCTTGGTCGCGATCACCACGTCGTCGCGGCGCGCGAAATCGCGCAGGGCGCGGCCGACGATTTCCTCGCTGGTGCCGTCGGAATAGATGTTAGCGGTGTCGAAGAAATTGACCCCCAGCTCCAGCGCCCGCTGGATGAGGGGCCGGCTCCGCGCTTCGTCGAGCGACCACGGGTGCCCGCCGCGATCCGGCACGCCGTAGGTCATGCAGCCCAGGCACAGCCGGGAAACCTTCAAGCCGCTCTTGCCGAGATTCACATATTCCATGTGGCTTCTCCTTGATTGGGGGACGAGGCGTCCAGGCCTGCGGCACATTGCGCGCCGGCCGGCGCGCAGAGCCAGTCCTCGCGTCCGACCGCCGAGCCGTCCGGCGCGTAGCGGATCTCGTGCAGCTCGCCGCGGCCGTCGCGGCGCAGGGCCAGCACGGTGGAGCTGCGGGTGCCGTAGGCCGGGTCGACGATGAAAGGGCTGCTCAGCAGGCGTTCGCGTTCCAGCCCGATGCCCGTGTCGGGCAGGGCAGGGTCGGGCGCAGGGACGCGGTCGCGCAATGCGGCGAACAGCGGCTCGTAGTCCGGTTCCGCGACGGCGGTGCGCAGCCAGTCCCGGACGGCCGACCGCACCCGGGTCAGCTTGGGCCAGGGCGTGTCCAGCAGATGATTCGACAAGCCATAGACCCCCGGCGCGAGCTCCGCGGGTTCCTGCGCGCGATTGCCGACGTAGAAGCTGCGGCCGCGGTCGCCGACGATGAGGTTGAAGCCGTTGTAGAGACCGCCGCGCGCATGGATGTCGCGCGCGTAATCGGCCGGCGGCTGATCACCTCGCAGGAAGGCCTCGACCAGGGTGCCGCGCGACGGCGCGGCGGGGTTGGCGCCGGCCGGCGCGCGGTAGTTGGTCAGCAAGGCGTAGCGGCCGCCGCGCGTCAGGCCCAGCCAGGTCCCGCCCGCGACCAGGTCGCGGCCGGCGACGATGTCGGGGCGGTCGGGCCAGGGGCCGGCCGGCGCGGTGGGGCGGGCATGGTATTCGTCGCGGTTGGCGGCGACGAGCACCGGGATGTCCGGCAAGGCGGACAGGGCGATGATGGCGAGGCACATGGTTCGACCGGGATCCGAGGCCGCGAAGGCGGCCCGATCATAGTAGCAGGGCGGGACGCGGCGCGCGGCCCTATGGCCGGGGCCGCCGGGCCAGCCGTCCGCGCAGGCCGCGCAGCAGGCCCGCGGCGTTGACGAGGGTGATGCCGGCGAGCACCAGCGCGCCGCCGCCCAGGAATCCCGGCGACAGCGGCTCGTCGAGCAGCGTGGCGCCGAAGGCCACCCCGAGCAGGGGCGTGACGAAAGTGAAAATGCTCAACCGCGCGGCCAAGTAGCGCCGCAGCAGCCAGAACCAGGCAAGCAGGCTGAAGAACGACACCACGACGATCTGGAAGGCCAGGCTGGCCATCGACACCGGCGTCGGAACCACTCGCGTCTGGCCGGAGACCGCGGCCATCCCGAGCACCAGCACGCCGGCGCATGCCAACTGGTAGAGCAGGGTGACGGAGGCCGGGGCGCGCGCCAGCGACGAGCAACGGATGAGCACCGTGGTGCCGCCCCAGGCCGCGCCGGCCAGCAACCCCAGCGTGTCGCCCCACAACATGGCCGGCGTGACGGCGGCGTCGGCCGAATTGCTCAGGAACGCGACCGCGATGCCGGCGAAGGCGATGGCGATGCCGGTCCACTGCATCGGCAGCAGCCGCTCGTCGGGCAGCGTGGCGTGCAGGCCCAGCGCGGTGAAGATCGGCGCGGTGTAGACGAAGACCGACATGTGCGAGGCGGTCGTGTAGCGCAGGCCTTCGCCAATGAAATAGAACTCCATCGAGAACAGCACCCCCGCCAGCAGGCCGGGGCGCCAGGCGCCTCTCTCGACGGGCGGCCGGTCCGCGGCCACCGCCAGCGCGACCAGGACGGCGCCCGCCATCGAGCGCAGGGCGATCTGCATGGTCGGGGCGATATCGGGGGCGGCGACCTTGATGGCGACTTGCTGGATGCCCCAGATTACGCACAGCAGCAGCATGGTGCCGATGGCGAAACCGTCCGGGGCTTTGCGGGTGTCCATGGGGGGTGTCTCGCGAGGAGTCCCGGGCAACGGCGCCCGGGGTCCCGGCATGGTACCGGAATCAGGATGGCCCGGCCGTGGGCTCGGCCAGCAGCGCGGCATAGCCCGCGCGCGCATCGGGCCAGCGCAATCGCAGGCCGCTGGCGCGCAGGCGGGCGTTGCGCAGGCGCTTGCTGCCCACGCCGGATGGCGGCGGGCCCTCCGGCGCCGGCGGCGCGCCGATCAGCGCCGCCACGTGCGCATAGAGTTCGTCCAGGGGCAGGGGCGTATCGTCCGCGCCGACGTAGAGCGGGGCGGGATCGGGCAGATCGAGCAGATGCACCACCGCCGCCGCGGCATCGTCGGCGTGGATGCGATTGCTCCAATGCGGCGGATCGATCGGCGCGCGCGCCAGCCGCGCGCGCAGCCGCTCGGCCAGTTGCATGCGGCCCGGACCGTAGATTCCGGCCAGCCTGAGCGTCACGGCGGGCAGGGACTGGGCGGCCAGCCAGCGTTCGGTTTCCAGCAGCACGGCGCCGTTCATGCCGAGCGGGGCGGGCGCCGTGGCTTCGTCGACCCAATCGCCATGGTGCTCGCCATAGACGGCGGAGGAGGACACGAACACCACCCGGCGCAGCGCCGAGCGGTCCAGCGCCGCGAGCAGGCGCGGCAGGCCCTCGGCGAACACGGCGCGATAGGCGGCCTGCGTGCGCGCGCCGGGCGCGGGCAGGTAGGCCAGGTGCGTGACGCCGGTGGGCAAGCCGGCCAGGGAGGCGGCGCTCGACAGGTCCGCGGCCACCCACCGGAGGGGGCCGCCATGGGCCGGCGGGCGCCGCCGCAAGCCCCACACGGCATCGCCGCGCCCCGACAGGCGCGCCGCGACCCGCATGCCGATATCGCCGCAGCCCGCGATCAGCACGCGCGCGCCGCCGTCGCCCGCGGGGCCGGCGGCCGTCATGTCCGCGGGTTCCCGGCGCATGGGCACGGCGCGGCGCTTTCAGCAGGCCACGCAGCGCTGGCGCTGCTCGCCCAGTCCCGCAACGCCCAGCCGCATGGTGTCCCCGGCCTTCAGGTAGAGCGGCGGCTTCTTGCCCATGCCCACTCCCGGCGGGGTGCCGGTGCTGATGATGTCGCCGGGTTCCAGCGTCATGAAGCAGGAGATGTAGGCGACCAGTTGCCTGACGGTGAACACCATGTTCCGGGTATTGCCGTCCTGCTGGCGCTGGCCGTTGACCTCCAGCCACAGCGGCAGGGCCTGCGGATCCGGGATCTCGTCGGCGGTGACCAGCCAGGGGCCGACGGGCGCGAAGGTGTCGTGGCCCTTGCCCTTGTCCCACTGGCCCAGGCGTTCCATCTGGTATGCGCGTTCGGAGACGTCGTTGACCACGCAATAACCGGCCACGTAGTCCAGGGCTTGCTGTTCGTCCACGTATTTGGCGCGGCGCCCGATCACCACGCCCAGTTCGACTTCCCAGTCGGTCTTGGCCGAACCGCGCGGGATTTCCACGTCGTCGTCCGGACCGCAGATCGAGGAAGACGGCTTCAGGAACAGGATGGGTTCGGTGGGCACCGCCAGCCCCGCTTCGGCCGCATGATCGGAATAGTTCAGGCCCACGGCGACGATCTTGCGCACGTTGGCCACGCAGGCGCCGATGCGCGGCGTGCCGGGCACGGGCGGCAGGCCGGCGGGATCCAGCGCCCGCAATGCGGCGATTCGGGCCGGGGTGAGGCGGTCCAGGTCGATATCGTCGACCTGGCCGCCGAGGTCGCGCAGGCCGCCTTGGGCGTCGAGCAGGGCAGGACGTTCGGCGCCGGCCGGGCCGTATCTCAGTAGCTTCATTGGTTCGCAGTTCCGTGTTGGCGTGAGGTTCGATCGCAGCGTGCAATCGTAACGCCTTTATTTTTTCAGCCGCACCACGGCCCTGCGGCCGGCCTCCGTCTGCGGCATGGAAGCCATTTCGCCCAGGGTCAATGGCTTGGTGGGAAAGCGCAGCCGGTAGAGTCCGACGTCCGCCGGCGGCCGGCACTGCTCCTCGGCGATCAGCTCCGTCACGGTGACCGCGCAGAACCGGCCCTGGCAGGGCCCCATGCCGCAACGCAGGAAGGCCTTCATCTGGTTCGGCCCCTGGCACCCCATGCGGGCGGTCGCGCGCACCTGCTCGGCGCTCACTTCCTCGCAGCGGCAGACGAGCGTGTCGCCCGCGGGCCGGCGCAGGGCGGCGGGGGGCCGGTACAACGCGTCGAAGAAGGCGCGCCCCCGGACCGCGCGGCGCAGGGCGGCTTGCGCCGGCCCGGCCTCGCGGTCGCGCCGGGCGCGGTCGATGCGGCCCAGGGCGCGCGCGGCCTCCAGCGCCGCCAGCCGGCCACGGTGCTCGGCGGCCAATGCGCCCGCGATGCCCGCGCCGTCGCCCGCGATGCCGATGTGCGCCAGGGCCGTCGCGCCCCATGCGTCGGCTTCCGGCTCCCAGCATGCCAGAGCGTCGTTCCAGCGGTGGGGAATGCCGACCGCCTGCGACAGGTTGATATTGGGAATCACGCCCTGGTGCAGCAGCAACTGGTCGGCCGGCAGCGCGCGCCAGGCGCCGCCCGTCCGATAACGCACGGTTTCGAGACGCCCGGGGCCCCGGGCTTCCAGCGCCTCGACCCCGCGCACGACGCGCACCTTCGCCCCGACCGCCCGCAACAGCCGCAGGCCCTTGGCGAAGTAGGGCGAGCGTAGGAACCCCCATGCATGGGGCAGGGCGCGCCAGGCCCGGCCAGGGGGCGTGGTGTCCAGCAGGGCCTCGATACGGGCGCCGGCGTTCAGGTACTGCCAGGCCAGCAGGTACAGCAGCGGTCCGCAGCCGGCCAGGACCGTGGCGCCGTCCGGCACCAGGCCGGAAGACTTGAGCAGGATCTGCGCGCCGCCCGCGGCCATGACGCCCGGCAGCGTCCAGCCGGGGATGGGGAACGGCCGTTCCTGCGCGCCGGTGGCGAGCAGGACGTGGCGCGCATGCAGCAGGCGCGCCCGGCCGTCGACCGAATAGGCAAGGTCGTAGCGCAAACCGGCGTCCTGCCCGGCTTCGGCCGGCGGTTGTCCGTCCTGCCGGCCGGCCAGGATGGCCCACACCGTGGCGCCGGCTTCGTGGCGCGCGTCCGAGCGCAGGAAGGCTTCGGCCAGCGCCGAGCCATGCCAATAGTCCGGCCCGAGCAGCGCGCGTTCGCGCACCGGCGGATCCGCGATGCCGCGATAGATCTGGCCGCCCGGCGCCGTCTGTTCGTCCAGCACCACGGTGGACAGGCCCAGGCGCGCGGCCTGGATCGCGGCGGCCATGCCGGCGGGGCCGGCGCCGACCACCGCGAGATCGCAGGCGGCGTGCCGGATCATGGCGCGATTTCGCGGGCGCCTGCCTGGCGCTCGACGGCCATGCCCTCGCGGGCGCGCGTCATGCAGGCCTGGCGGTTGGGCCGGCCGTCTATCGTCACCAGGCAGTCGTAGCAGATGCCCATCATGCAATACGGGCCGCGCGGGACGTTGCCCACCGCCGTGTCGCGACAGGCCGCGTGTCCGTCGGCCAGCAGCGCGGCCGCCACGCTGTCGCCGTCGCGGCAGACCAGGGGCCTGCCTTCGAAGGTCAGGTGCAGGGGCCGGCCGGCGGCCGCCTCAAGCCTTTTGAACATGGAATCTCCGACTGGTAAAGGACGACACGCCGTCCTGGAGCGCGCCGGCGGCGATCATGGGCGCCAGTTCCAGGGCATGGGCGGCGGCCAGCGTGACGCCGCTGTGGCAGGTGGCGACGAAGGCGCCCGGGTGGGTCTGCGACTCCTGGTAGATGGGGAAGCCGTCGGGGGACATGATGCGCAGCGCCGACCAACTGCGCACGATGCGCACGTCGCGCAAGGCGGGCAGGGTGAGCGCGGCGCGCTCGGCCAGGGTGGCCAGCACGGGCAGGCCGACGACGCGGTCCTCGAATCCCGCCTCTTCCTGCGAGTCGGCGACCAGCCAGGACCCTTCGTCCATCTGGCGCAGCGTATTGAGCGGGATCTCCAGCAGGCGGCGCGTGCGCTCGAGCGCGAGGATCTGGCCGCGCTGCGGGCGGACCGGCACGTCCAGCCCCACCTGGCCGCCCAGCGGCCGGTTGTTCAGCCCGGCCGCCAGGACCAGGATGCGGCCGCGGATCGTGCCTTGCGGCGTGGCGATCGAGAATATGCCGTCGTCGCCCCGGGCGATGGCGGACGCCGGGCGGCGCGGCAGGTAATCGACGCCGGCCCGCCCCAGCGCGAGATGCAGCGCCCGGAACAGTTTCAGCGGATTGACCGTGCCGTCGACGGGACTCCAGATCGCATGCCGCACGGCCGGTCCCAGGCCCGGCACCAGCGCCGCGGCTTCCTTGTGGTCCAGCAGTTTCCAGGGATAGCGCGGCATGTCGGGCTGGCCGTGCAAGGCCTGCATGAACTTGACGCGAGCCTCGGTCTCGACGTCGTCGAGCATCGGGAAGAGGCCGCCGGGCTGCTCCAGGTGCACGTCGATACCGGTTTCGTCCAGCAGCCGGGCCGCGAGCCGCGGCCAGAGCCTGGCCGAGCGCAGCGACCAGCGCGCGTAGGCCGGCATGCCCAGGCCCTTGCTCTGGACCCACACCAGTCCGAAGTTGCCGCGCGAGGCGCGCCAGGCGATGTCGCCCTCGTCCAGCACGGCGACCTCGGCCAGCGCGGGCCGCATGCCGTAGGCCAGGGCCGCGCCGACCAGGCCCGCGCCGATGATCACCGCGTCATAGACCGCGGGGCGCGCGCGGGCCGGGGCCGCCGCGTCCGGAATGCCGGATGGCTTCATGGATCGTCCCGTCCCGGCTGGCGCTAGCGGACCGGGGCCGGCTCGCGCTCGGCGGCATAGCCGTATTCGGCGCGGGCGCCTTCGGGCGTGACCTTGCCGTCGCGCAGGTCCTGTTCGATCCGCGCGCGCGGCCGTTCGGCCGGCGGTCCGTAGCCTCCGCCGCCGGGGGTTTCCAGGCGCACGCTTTCGCCGGCATCCAGGCGGATGTTGGCCGTCTTGGAAAACAGTTCCTGCTGCCGTTCGCTGCCGTAGTTGCGGATCAGGCGGGCGCGACGCCCGTCGTGGCCGCCCAGGACCCCGGCGGCGATGCCCACGGTATGGCTGTCGGAGCGCGCCGAGAAGACGATGCCCGGCGCCAGGGCGCGGATCTGCTTGGCGATCGCCAGGCCGCCCCGGGTGCGCCCGGCGCCGCCCGAATCCGCGATCAGGGCATATTCGTCCATGAGCAGCGGATATTCGTTCTCCAGGGCCTCCACCGGCAGGTTGGACGTGTTCGTCATGTGCACGTGGATGGCGTCCATGCCGTCGGCATCGCGGCGCGCGCCGGCGCCGCCGCCCACCGTTTCGAGGTAGACGAACTGGCCGGGACGGCCGGGCCATCGGCCGGAGAACACGATGGCGGGGCAGCAGTCGTTGCTGGAAGCCATGATCCTGTCTTCCGGCAGCAGGCCGCGGAAGGCGCCGAAGATCGCGCCCGCCACTTTCTGCGCGGTGATCGAGCGCGCGCCCACGGCGGCGGGAAACTCCGGGTTGGTGATCGTGCCCAGCGGCGCGCGTATCGAGATCGGTTCGAACAGGCCGGCATTGGGCGCGACGTCGGGATCGAGCAGCGCCTTGACGGCGTAGTACACCGACGCGCGCAGCGCGTTGATCGGCAGGTTCATGGCGCCGCGCGCCTGCCTGCCCGAGCCTTCGAAGTCGAATTCCAGGCGGTCGGGCTTGACCGTGAGCGTGACGCAGACGGGCACCGGATCGCCGCCCATGCCGTCGTCGTCCAGGTCGCTGCGGAAGGAATAGCTGCCTTGCCTGAGCTCCGCGATGCGGTTGAGCAGGCGCCGGCGCGTATAGGCGATCACATCGTCGACCGAGCGCAGCACGGCGTCCAGCCCCATCTGCCGGATCAGCCCCTGCACGGCGGCCGCGCCGCGCTGGTTGGTGGCCATCTGCACGCGCAGGTCCAGTTGCCGTTCCTCGGGGTCGCGGGTATTGGCGCAGATCAGTTGCAGCAGGTCTTCGTCGAGCTCGCCGGCGCGCGCGATGCGGCAGGCCGGGATGCGGATGCCTTCCTCGAAGATGGATTGCAGGCCGCCGGCAATCGAGCCCGGCACGGCGCCGCCCACATCGGAATGGTGCGCGATGTTGGCGGCGAAGAACCGCAGCCTGCCCTCCCAGAACACCGGCGTGACGATGTTGATGTCGGGCAGGTGGCTGCCGTTGGCCAGGTAGGGATCGTTGCAGACGAAGACGTCGCCTTCGCGGATGCGCCCGGCGTCGAAACCGGCCAGGATCGCGCCCATGGCGCCGTCGAGCGATCCCAGGTGCAGGGGAATCTGCGTACCCTGCGCCACCAGGCGGCCCGCGGCGTCGAACAGCGCCACCGAGCAGTCCTTGCGTTCCTTGATGTTGGTCGAGAACGAGGCCCGCACCAACGTGTTGTTCATGTCCTCGGTGATCGACAGCAGGCGGTTGCAGAACACCTCCATGCCTATGGGGTCGATCGGGCCGGCCTGCGCGCCGGAGGCGGCGGACTCCGTCATCGGGCGTCTCCTTCCAGGGTAATGACGAGATTGCCGTGGACGTCGACCTCGGCGCGATGGCCGACGCCGACCAGCGTGGTCGAGCTCATTTCCTCGATCAGCGCCGGGCCCGTAAAGGTCGACGCGGTGGGCAGCCGTTCGCGGTCGTAGACGGGCGTGTCGATCCAGCCGTGGCACGCGCCGAAATAGGCGCGTCGGCGGCCGGTGCGCGCGTCCTCGAGCGCGCCTTCCACCGTGCGCCGCGCCAGCGGGGCCTTGATGACGCGCCCCACGGCCTGCATGCGGCAATTGATGATCTGCACGGCGCGGTCGTCGACGACGTAGCCGTACTCGCGTTCGTGCGCGTCGCGAAAGCGTTGCGCGAACGCCTCGTAGCCTCCCGGGCCGGCGTCGTCCAGCGGCACCTGGACTTCGAAGTTCTGTCCTTCGTAGCGCGCGTCGATGGCGGCATGGCAGGTTCGCAGCGCCGGTTCCACGCGTTCCTGGTCCAGCCAGGCGTGGGCCTGCGCGCGCAGTTCGTCGAAGATGGCCGCCGTGGCGGCCCAGGTTCGCGGGCCGGCCAGCGTGATCTCGCTGCGCACGAAATCGAAGGAAATATCGCTGAGCAGGATGCCGCGCGCGCACATGGTGCCCGGTTCCTGCGGCACGACCACCCGCGGGATGCCGCATTCCTCCGCGACCTCGACCGCGTGCAGCGGACCGGCGCCGCCGTAGGCGTAGAGGGCAAACTCCGACAGGTCGTAGCCGCGCTCGGTCGAGACGGCGCGGATCGCGCGGCTCATGTTGGCGGTGGCGATGCGCAGGATGCCTTCGGCCGCCGCCTCCAGGCTCAGGCCGAGCGGCTCGGCGACGCGCCGCCGGATGACGTCGTGCGCCGCCCGGGCATGCACTTGCATGCGGCCGTTGAGCAGCGACACCGGGTTCAGCCGCTGCAGGACGATCTCGGCGTCCGTGATGGTGGGCTCCTCGCCGCCCAGGCCATAGGCGGCCGGCCCGGGGACCGCGCCGGCGCTGTGCGGGCCGACCTTGAGGGCCCCGGCGTCGTCCATCCACGCGATGCTGCCGCCGCCCGCGCCGATCACGTGGATATCGATCATCGGCGTCTTGACCGGATAGCCCGCCACGCTGCGATGCGAGGTGAAAAGCGGCCGCCCGTCGCAGACCAGGGAAACGTCGGTGCTGGTGCCGCCGACGTCGAACGTCACCAGGTTGGAACTGCCGATGGCCCGCCCCACGGCCGCCGCGCCCACCACGCCGGCCGCCGGCCCCGACAGGCAGGTGCGCACCGGATACTGGCGCACCGTGGCCACCGACATCAAGCCGCCGTTCGAATGGATGGTATGGGGAGAGTGGGCGATGCCCAGCTCGCTCACGCGCTGCAGGAACCGTTCCAGGTAGCGCGCCATGCGGGGACCCACCGTGGCGTTGAGCACGGTCGTGGACAGCCGCTCGTATTCGCGGAACTCGGGCAGCACTTCGCTGGACAGGCTGATGTAGGCCTCGGGCATTTCCTCGGCCACGATTTCCCGCGCCCGCCGCTCGTGCGCGGGATTGCGGTAGGCATGCAGGAAGCAGATGGTGACCGCCTGGATGCCTTCGGCGGCGAACATCCGCGCGGCCTGCCGCACCTGGCCTTCGTCGAGCTCCGCCAGCACGGCGCCCGACGCATCCATGCGGCCCTCGACCTCGCGGCGATGGCGGCGCGGCACGGCCACCGGCGGCTTGCCCACGCTGTAGTCGTACAGGTGCGGACGGGTCTGGCGGCCGATCTCCAGAATGTCGCGAAAGCCCTTGGTGGTGATCAGGCCCACCGGCGCGCCCTTGCGTTCGATGATCAGGTTGGTGGCCACCGTGGTGCCGTGCCCCACGTGGGACACGGCGCCGGGGGGCACCCCATGGTCCTCCAGCATCTGGCCCATGCCCTGGGCGATGGCCCGGGAAGGGTCGTCGGGCGTGGAGGGCACCTTGTGGAAGTGCACGGCTCCCGCCCGTTCGTCGATCATGGTGAAGTCGGTGAACGTGCCGCCGACGTCTATCCCTATGCGGTACATGTGATGTGGGCCCCAGCAGAGTTGTCAGGCAGGCCGGCACGGCGCGCCCTTGCGTGCCGCACGGGCGGGCGAGGCTTGGGCTTGGACGCGGCGCATTCCTTGGATTCCGGCCAGGCGCTCATCCTAGGCGGCGCGAGCTCCCATTCCGAGGCTTTAATGTCTATAGTTCCATAAACGCCATTTATGCCGACCGGCCATGAAGCATCCCGACCTCAATCTGCTGCTGCATTTCGACGCGGTCATGTCCTGCCGCAGCCTGTCGCGCGCCGCCGAACAACTGGGGATCAGCCAGCCGGCGATGAGCGCGGCGCTGTCCCGCCTGCGCAAGGTGTTCAGCGATCCCTTGTTCATGCGCGAAGGCGGATTGTGGGAGCCCACGCCGCGCGCCCTCGAGCTGTACCGCGAGTTCCGGCCCCTGCTGGAGCGCTGGCAGCGGGCCACCGTGCCGCGCGAGGATTTCGATCCCTTGCGCTCGCCGCGCAGCCTGTCGCTGTACGCGACCGACTATGTGCAGCATTTCCTGCTGCCGCGTGTGATCCCCGGGCTGACCAGGGATGCTCCCCATTTCCACCTGCGCGTGGTGCCGGCGCGGCCCTTGCACGGCCTGAGCATGCTGGACACCAATCATGTGGAGATGATCGCCGGCTATTTCCCCGACCCGGCGCCGGACCTGCGCACGCGCTTCCTGTACGAAGAGCCGGCGGTCTGCGTGGTGCGCGACGATCATCCCTGCCTGCGCAGGCGCTGGAACCTGGATGCCTATCTGCGCTACGGGCATATCGACCTGGCCGCCCATACCGGGTATTTCAGCGGCAAGATCGACCGCATGCTGCAGGGCTTGAACCGCAGCCGCACCATCGTGGCGACCTTGTCGAGCTATCTGGCCTGTCCGTACGTCGTGGAGCAATCGGACCTGATCGCCACCTTGCCGCGCAGCATCGCGCGCTCGCTGTCGGCCCACGCGCGGATCGAAGTGCTGGACGTCCCGCTGAGCCTTCCCATGGTCACGATTTCGCTCTACTGGCACGAGCGCTACCAGGACGATCCCTGTCACGCCTGGCTCAGGCAGTACATCGCCTCGCTGGTGAACTGATGCTGCACGTGCGCGCGGACCTGTACCTGGACGAGCGCGAGATCGAACTGGCCATGATCCGCGCCCAGGGCCCGGGCGGCCAGAACGTCAACAAGGTCTCGAACGCCGTGCAACTGCGTTTCGACATCCGCGCGTCCAGCCTGCCGCCCGAGTGCCAGGCGGCGTTGCTGGCGCTGGATGACCGTCGCATTTCGCGCGAGGGGGTGGTCGTCATCAAGGCCCAGTCGCATCGCAGCCTGGACAAGAACCGGGCCGACGCCGTCGAGCGCCTGCTGGCGCTGCTGCGGCGGGCCACGCAGCCCGTGCGTCCGCGCAAGCCGACGCGTCCGACCGCCGCGTCGCGCAGGCGGCGGGTGCAGCGCAAGACGCTGCGCGGCGAAATCAAGAAGCTGCGAGGCAAGCCGGATCCCGGCCGGGAATGAGGCCGGGAAGCCCGGGGGGTCAGACAGTCTGCGTCGCGTAGATCGGCGGATGCCGCAGGTGGAAGTCCGTGGCCCGCTCGTAGGCGGCGGCAATGCGCAGGATCAGCGCTTCGCGCATGAGATCGCCGACGATCTGCATGCCGATCGGCAGCCCATGGGCATCGAAGCCGCAGGGAATCGAGGCCGACGGCACGCCGGCCCAACTGAACGGCAGGTTGAACTGCCGCCCGCGGTCGTAGGTGTCGCCGCTGGCGGTCAGCACCGGCGCCACGGTGGGCATGGTGGGCGTGATCAGCGCGTCCACCTGCCGGAAGACCCGCCGGAACTGCGCCTGCTGCTGCGCACGCTCGCGCAGCGCCTTCCGGTAGAACTCGCGCGAGACCTTCTCGCCCTTGGCGATATTGTCCCGCACGATCGGCCCGAACAGATTCTTGTCGGGTTCGGCCCGGTATTCGTCGCCGAGGATCTGGTTGAATTCGTACAGCAGGATGTCGAGCAGCGACGAGTATTCCAGCGGCCCGGCAAGCAGGGGGATGCGCACGGACACGACCTGCGCGCCCAGGCCGGCAAGCGTGCGCACGGCCTGCTCCACCGCATGGGCGACGTCGGGATCGACGTCGCGGTAAGTGTAGTTCTCGATGATGCCGATCTTCAGGCCGCGCACGCCCAGGCGGAGGTCCCGGGAAAAATCCTCCGGTTCGGCCTTCACCGAGTGCGAATAGGCAGGGTCGTACCCGGCCATGGCCTGCAGCAGCACCGCCAGATCGGCGACGCTGCGCGCCAGCGGGCCGGCGCAGTCCAGGCTGTAGGCGCGCGGATAGACGCCCGCGAGGCTGACCCGTCCGAACGTGGGCCGGATACCCGAAATGCCGTCCCAACTGGCCGGCACGCGGATCGAGCCGCCGGTGTCCGAACCGGTGCCGCCCAGGCACAGGCCGGCCGCGATCGCCGCCCCGGTCCCGCTCGAGGAGCCGCCGGGCGACCGCCTGAGGTCCCACGGGTTGTGGGCATCGCCGAAATAGGCATTGGTGCCCGAGACGCCGGCGGCGAACTCGTTCATATTCGTTTTGCCCAACGAAACCGCGCCGGCCCGAGCCAGGCGGGAAACCACTTCGGCGTCGCTCGTCGGCACGCGGCTCTTGAAGAATTCCGACCCCACCGTCGTGGGAATGCCCGCCGTATCGAACAGGTCCTTGTGGACGATGGGAATCCCATGCAGCGGCCCGCGGTCCTTGCCGGCCTGCAGTTCCTGGTCGAGCTTGCGGGCCTGCGCCAGCGCCAGGTCGCCGGTCAGGGTGATGAAGGCGTTGAGCCTGGGCTGCAGGCCCACGCAGGCCTGGATATAGGTCCGCGTCAGGGCTTCCGAGGTGTATGCCCCGGCTCGCAGCGCGCGGCCGGCCTCGGCGATGGTCGCGGGCAGCGGCTGGCCGCCGCCGGCGCGCGCGCCGCCGCCCGGGGCGGCGCAGCCCGCCAGGCCGCCGCCCAGGGCCAGGGCCGTCCCGCCTGCCGCCAGGCCGGCCAGGAGGTTGCGCCGGCTGGGCGAATCGGGATGATCGCGGGGCGCGCCGGGCGCGCCGTAATGCCACTCTGACATGTATTTCCCCTGATAACTCCGTACGTGATCCCGGTACCGCACGCCGAGTATACGGAGGGGGCGGAGGGAGCAGGTCCCGAATCCCGGGAGAACTTGTGCAGCGCGGCTTCGTTGCGGCATGGGCGTCGGGCCCTCGTCGTGAAGCACCAGGACGGGAACGGGGCGCGGCCGCGCCGGGCCTGGAATTTGCTGGCGGATCGGGATGCTCGGGAGGAGGACGATCGATGGACCAGGAGCGACGCACGCGGGCGCGTGCAACCATGGTGGAACGGCAACTTGCCGGACGCGGCATCGATGACCGGCGCGTGCTGGACGCGATGCGCCGGGTGCCGCGCGAGGCGTTCGTCCCGCAGTCCCTGCGGGAATTCGCCTACGACGATACGCCGTTGCCGATCGACGCCGGCCAGACCATCTCCCAGCCCTATATCGTCGCCCTGATGGCCCAGGCCGCTGCCCTGGACGCGGGCGACCGGGTCCTGGAGATCGGCACGGGATCGGGCTACGCCGCGGCGGTGCTGGGCGAGCTTGCCGCCCATGTCGATACGGTCGAACGCGAGCCGGGCCTGGCGCGGGACGCCCGCGAGCGCTTGCGGGAACTCGGATACGGCAACATCCGGGTGCATGCCGGGGACGGCACGCTGGGCCGGCCGGGGGACGCGCCGTTCGACGCCATCCTGGCGGCGGCCTGGGGGCCGGATGTCCCGCAGGCCTGGCGCGACCAGTTGGCCGTGGGCGGCCGGCTGGTGATGCCGGTGGGCACGGCCGGGCGCCAGCGCCTGGTCAAGCTGACGCGCCGCGGCCCCGCCCGGTTCGAGGAAGAGGACCTGGGCGCGGTCGCGTTCGTGCCTCTCCTCGGCGAGCAGGGCTGGCCCGCCGCCGGGCCTTTCCCGTCGGAACCCAGGCGCTCCCGAAAGGCGCGCGATGCGGGTGGAGCCCGGGCGCGCGACCCGGCCGGATGGATCGCCGGATCCGCCGAGCCTTTGCCGGATTTCGACACGCCGGCCTTCGGCGCGACATTCGATCGCTATGCGGCGGCCCGCGTCATCCTGCTCGGCGAATGCAGCCACGGCACGTCGGAGTTCTATCGCGCGCGCGCCGCCATTACCCGGCACCTGATCGAGGCGCACGGGTTCACCATCGTGGCGGTCGAGGCGGACTGGCCCGATGCCGCGGCGATCGACCGCCATGTGCGCCATCGCCCGCCGCCGCCGGGCGCAGAGCCGCCGTTTCGCAGGTTCCCGACGTGGATGTGGCGCAACGAGGAGACGGAGTCCTTCGTCGAATGGCTGCGCGCGCGCAACGAAGGCGTGCCGCCGGACCGGCGGGCGGGGTTCTACGGACTGGACATGTACAGCCTGTCGGCGTCCATCTCCGCGGTGCTGGGCTATCTCGATCGCGTCGATCCCGGGGCGGCGGCGGTCGCGCGCGAGCGCTACGGCTGCCTGGAGCCCTGGCAGAAGGATCCCGCGGTCTATGGGCGCGCGGTGCTGAGCAAGGGATACGCCGCCTGCGAGGAGAGCGTGGTCTCCCAGTTGCGGGACTTGCTGGCCAGGCGCCTGGATTACGCGCGGCAGGACGGCGAGCAATACCTCGATGCCGCCCAGAACGCGCGGCTGGTCGCCGCCGCGGAACGCTACTACCGCACCATGTACTACGGTTCGGCACAGACCTGGAACCTGCGCGATACCCATATGTTCGAGACGCTCGAGCACCTGCTGGCGGCGCACGGCCCGCAGGCCCGGGCAGTGGTGTGGGCCCACAATTCGCACATCGGCAACGCGGCGGCGACGGAGATGGGCAGGGTTCGCGACGAAATCAATATCGGCCAGCTATGCCGCGAGCGCTTCGGCCATGCCGCGATCCTGCTCGGCTTCGGGACGCACGAAGGCACGGTGGCCGCCGCCACGGACTGGGACGGGCCGATGGAAATCAAGCGCATCCGGCCCGCCCGCGAAGACAGCCACGAGTTCCAGATGCATCGCGCCGGAGTGCCGCGCTTCCTGCTGGACATGGGCGCCGGCCGGCACGACGAATTGCGCGCCGCGCTGGAGGCGCCGCGGCTGGAGCGCTTCATCGGCGTGGTCTACCGGCCGGAAACCGAATTGCTGAGCCACTATGCCGAGGCCACGCTGACCGACCAGTTCGACGGCTATGTCTGGTTCGACCGGACCACCGCGGTCACGCCCCTGGTGTCGCGCGCCCGCGCGGGAATGCCGCAGACTTATCCGTTCGGCTTGTGAGCCGCCTGGGAAGCCGTCCGGGGCGTGCGCAGGAGCAGGGCGCCCAGGACCGCCGAAGCCGCGGCGCACACCGCGCCGGCGGCGAACGCCGCGCGATGGCCTCCGCTGAGCGCGGCCGGCATGTCCAGGCCGGCCTCGAGCAGGCCGGCGCTGCGCGCGGCGGCCAGGCTGGCCAGCACCGCCAGTCCCAGCGAGCCGCCCATCATGAAGGCCGTGTTGACCACCCCGGAAGCCAGTCCGGATTCGGCCGGATCGACATCGCTCATCGCCGCCAGCAGCAAGGGATTGAAGGCGATGCCGGCGCCCACGCCCAGCAGCACCATGCCGGGCAGGATGTGCGCGGCGAAGCCGCCGTCGACCGGCGCCTGCGCGAAAAGCGCCAGGCCGGCTGCCGCCAGCAGCAACCCGCCCGCCAGCGGCAGGCCCTGCGTGCCGGCCAGCCCGCAGGCCAGCGACGCCAGCGTGAACAGGGTGATCCCGGACAGGAACATCCTGCGATGCCCGAACAGGTCGCCCAGGCGGCCGCCCAGCAGCAGGAATCCGCCGAAGGTCAGCATATAGGCGTTCACGACCCAAACCAGCGCGGCTTCGGAAAACCCCAGGTCGGACTTGATGGAGGGCAGGGCGACATTGACGATGGTCGTGTCGAGGACGATCATCAGTACGCCCAGGCACAGTACGATGAGCGCCAGCCAGCGCCTGCGGCCGGTAATACCGTGTGTCATGCGGGGATTCCTTTCGTGCGGGTACGGCGTGTCGTTTCGTCGCCGGGCCGCCGGAGGCGGTTGCGGCCCCGGACAGGGCGGCAGGCCGGAGGCGCGGCGCGGGGGTTCCATTCTAGAATCCTGGAGACCCGGATCCCATTTCACGGACCTCCATGCAAACCGACAGCTTTTTCCAATGGCTGGGCAATCTGCTCGGCGAAGTCCTGCGCGCCGTCGTCGCGGGCGCCAAGTTCCTGTTCGGGGGCCTGGGCGCGGCGATCGGCGATTTCTCGACCGGCCTGTCGCAGGCCATGGGCATGGATCCTTCCATCTTCAATTTCGCCCTGGTCGTGCTCGGTGTCCTGTTCCTGTATGCGGCCGTCAAGGCGGCCATGCGGCGTTCGATCCTGAGCGCGCTGATCTGGCTGTTGCTGGCGGTGCTGGTGCTGGGCAGCCTCATCGGCTGAACCGGCCGCGCAAGGTGCCGGGAAAGCCGCCATGACCTACCGGATCCTCGCCGACATCGTGCTCGCGTTGCATGCGTCGTTCGTGGCGTTTGCCGTGGCCGGCGGGCTGGCGGTGTGGTGGCGGCCGAAAGCGGCCTGGCTGCACCTGCCCGTGGTCGCATGGGGCGCCTGGATCATGCTGACCGGGCATGTGTGTCCGCTGACGCCGCTCGAAAACCGGTTGCGCCTGGCCGCCGGGCAGGCGGGCTACCGGGGCGGATTCATCGAGCACTACGTGACGGCGGTCATTTATCCCGAAGGCCTGACGCGCCCGGCCCAGATCGGGCTGGGCGTGGCCCTGGTGCTGTTGAACGCTTGCGCCTATGCGCTGGCGTCGCGGCGCCGGCGGCGATCGGCGCCGCCTCCCGGCGGCCGCTGAGCTGGCTTATTGCGGCGGGGGAGGAACGTCCGCGCCGGGGCTGCCGGCGCTCGTCCCGGGACCCGGCCCGACCGTTCCGGGCCCGGCGCCGGGCCCGGGGCGCGCCTGCCCATTGTTGGCGCCGGCCATCCAGGCGATGAGCGAGGAGCGCATCGCCTCCTCGACCGACATCTGGACGGGATGCACCCACTCCCTCGGCACGAACACCGTATAGCCCCCGATCATGTAGCCCATGGGCAGATAGACCGCCACGCGCTCGCCCTGCATGAAGCCGGAAGGCAGGCCCTCGACGTCGCGGCGGGTGACCAGGCCGACCAGTTCCAACGGCTGGCCCGGCATGCGCAGCGCGACGACCTGCTGGGCGTCCTGCTTGCTGCTGCCCGGGGAGAAGTAGTCGGCGAAACTCTTGAGCGACGAATAGATGCTCTTGATGACGGGAATGTTGGTGAACGGGCGTTCCACCAGGCTCAGGGCCTGCACCACGCGCTGTTTGGTGGTCAGGAAGCCGATCGCGATGATGATCAGGATGCCCAGCACCAGGCCCATGCCCGGCAGGTAGAAGCTGCCGATGAAAGGCCGCAGGACCAGCAGGGCCACTCTTTCGGTCCAGGCCAGGAAGATATAGAGCAGATAGACGGTCAACGCCAGCGGCAGTATGGTGATCAGCCCGCGGAAAAAATATCTGTAGAGTTGCTTCATTCAAAACTCCGTTGCATGGCCATGGCCGCCGCGCATGGGCCCTGCCTCTTCGTGTTTTTGGCGGCGTGCCCGGGGGTGTCCGCGCGCGGCGCCAGCGAGGCAGCATAGCAGTCTTCCGCAATAACATTGCAGTTCGGCGTTATTTTGTTTTCAGGCTTTACGGGACGGGCGACTTCGCGTCCAAGCGTAACCGGACCCCGCGCGCCCCAGCAAAGATTTACATGGACGGCGAAGTCGGGGCCGCAAGGGGCGGGTGTCGGACTTAAACTGACTACAGCCGGCGGGGCGCCGCCGCGCCCATTCCTTTGTCCAGAAAAACAAGGAGTCGAAATATGCAAATCCTTCGCAAGCAACCCCATTCCAGCCGCATGGCGCTGGCCGTCCTGGGAGCGCTGCTGGTCTCCGCCGGCGCGCATGCCGCGGGTCCCGGGACCCATACCCAGGCCGATCGCCGGGCGCAATACCTCAAGGACCGCGCCGCCTGCGAGAGCGGGCAGACCGGACAGGATTTGCAGACCTGCCTGCGCGAGGCCGGCGCGGTGCTGACCGAGGCGCCGCGTGCGCAGCCGCCCAGTGATCCCGCCACGCTGGAGCGCAATGCCGCGCAGCGGTGTGATCCCCTGCCGCCGGACCGGCAGGCGGAATGCCGCGAACTGATGCGCTCGGGCCAGGCCCAGACCATGGGCAGCGTGCCTTCCGGCGGCGTGCTGCGGCAGATCACGGTGCCGGAGACGCCGGCGCCGACGTCGGTGACGCCGACGGGCCCGGTCCCCGGCGCGACGTACCCCGCGGCGCCGGCCGCGCCGGCTCCCACGACGACCTCGCCCAGCGTCCTGCCGGCCACGCCGGTCACGCCCCGCTGAAGGCGCGCTGGGCCGCCCGCGGCGGCGGCCCGGCCGGGGCCGCGCCGCGAGCGAACGCGGGTCCGGCCGCGGGCCCGCATGGGCGCGCGGCCCGTCCAGCCGGGGGCAGAGGGAGGCTTACAATAGGCCACCTTCAACGCTGCCGCCTCCGGCCGACTACATGTCCGACGTCATCGCCCTGATCTTCGACTTCGACGATACGCTGGCGCCGGATAGCACGTCGGGCTTCCTCGAGCAGGCCGGCATCGACACCGCGCGCTTCTGGAAGGAACAGGTCGATCCCCTGCTGACGCAGGACTGGGACCCCGTTCCGGCCTATCTCTATCGCATGATCGAACTGTCGCGGCGCGGCGGCGACGACACCATCACGCGCCAGCGGCTCCAGCAGTGGGGCGCCACGCTGCCGCTGCACGACGGCGTCACCTCGCTGTTCTCGCGGCTGCGCCAGGCGGTGCGGCAAGTCCAGCCTCAGGTGCAGATCGAGTACTACCTGATTTCCAGCGGGATCGGCGACGTGGTGCGCGCCACGCCCATCGCCCACGAATTCACCGAGATCTGGGCATCCGAGTTCGTGTACGGCGAACGGGACGAGATCGTGTTTCCGCGCCGGATCGTGAGTTTCACCGACAAGACGCGCTATCTGTTCCATATCCAGAAGGGCATCATCGGGCCGGACTATCGCGGCAAGCCGTTCGAGGTCAACCGCAAGGTGCCCGAGGACAGGCTGCGGATTCCCTTCGACCAGATGATCTTCGTCGGCGATGGCTACACCGACATCCCGTGCTTTTCGCTGATCCGCCGCGCCGGGGGCTTCGCCTTCGGCGTCTGGGATCCGCGCCACCGGGACAAGCGCAGCCGGGCCTGGGGCTTCATCGAGGACGGCCGCGTGTCCAACCTGAACCAGGCGCGCTACGGCGAGGACACCGAACTCTACCAGTGGCTCGAAGAGGCCGTGACCAGCCTGGCTGGCCGCATCGCGCTCAAGTCCAGGGTCTACCGTGGCTGAGCCCGCATCGCCGCAGGCGGCCGCCGAAGCGGACGACGCGGCCCGCATGGAGTTGGCGCTGGACCAGGCGCGCCGGGCCTGGGAAGCCGGCGAAGTGCCGGTCGGCGCCGTCGTGTTCGACGCCGAAGGCCGGTTGGTCGGCCGGGGCAGCAACCGGACGATCGCCGACCGCGATCCCACGGCCCATGCGGAGATCGTTGCCCTGCGCATGGCGGCGCGCGCGGCGGGCAATTACCGGCTGCCGGGCGCCACCCTGTACGTGACGCTGGAGCCTTGCGCGATGTGCATGGGGGCCATGCTGCATGCGCGGCTGGCCCGCGTGGTGTACGGCGCTCCCGATCCCAAGACGGGCGCCTGCGGCAGCGTGCTGGATCTCGGCGCCATCGGGCGCATCAACCATCAAACCTCGGTGCGGGGCGGCGTATCGGCCGAGTCCTGCGGCGAATTGCTGCGCGGCTTTTTCCAGGAACGCCGGCGCAAGGAAATCCCCACATGAGTTCCGGTCATCACTCCCATGCCCACGCGGCGCCCGCGAACTCGGGCATCTATCTCGTGTCGCCCTCGGGCGCGATCCAGGATCCCGAATCCATCGAGCGCGCGCGGTGCCGGCTGGGCGAACTGGGCTTCAAGACCGCCGTCGACCGCGGCGCGCTGGCCAGGCACCAGCGCTTCGCCGGCACGGACGCCCAGCGCCTGGCGGCGCTGGCGCGCGCCGGCAGGCAGAAGCTGCCCATCGTCATGGCCACGCGCGGCGGCTACGGCCTGAGCCGGCTGTTGCCGGCGATCGACTGGAAGGCGCTGGCCGACAGCGGCAAGCGCTTCGTCGGCCATAGCGATTTCACCGCCTTCAGCCTGGCGCTGCTGGCGCGTACCGGCACGGTAAGCTATGCGGGCCCGTCGGCCCGCTTCGATTTCGGCCTTTCCAAGGCGGACGATCTCACCGCCGCGCTGTTCGGCGAACTCATGCGCGGCGAACTGGAAATCCTGAGCTTCGAGACCGCGGATGCCGATCCGGTCGATTGCCGGGGCGTGCTGTGGGGCGGCAACCTGGCCATGGTGGCCTCGCTCGTCGGCACGCCCTATATGCCCCGGATCCGCGGCGGGATCCTGTTCCTGGAAGACGTCAGCGAGCACCCGTACCGCATCGAGCGCATGCTGGCCCAGCTTTGGCAGGCGGGTATCCTGCAGCGCCAGAAGGCGATCCTGCTGGGTCGCTTCACCGAATACCGCCTCACGCCGCATGATGCCGGCTTCGACCTCGACCAGGTCGTGGCCTGGCTGCGCCGGACGGTCAAGGTCCCGGTGATCACCGGCCTGCCGTTCGGGCACGTCGCGCCCAAGGCCACCTTGCCGGTGGGTACGAAAATCGGGTTGGCGACCGAACCCGGCATGGCTCACCTGGTGCTCGACGAGCACACGCACTGATCGCGCCGCGCCGGGGGCCGATCCGCCCGCGTCCCCGCACGGGGCCGGCCTCGGCGCCGGGATACGGCGCGGCGAACCGGGCGTGCGGCCGGCGCGGGCAATATGGGCTTGGTACACTGACAGGTTTCGTCCCGTGCATCGGGACCGGTCCATTTTTCGTTCCATCGTGATTTCAACCGCCAATCTCACTATCCAGTTCGGCCCCAAGCCGCTATTCGAGAATGTCAACGTCAAGTTCGGCGAAGGCAACCGCTACGGACTCATCGGCGCCAACGGCTCGGGCAAGTCCACGCTCATGAAGATCATCGGCGGCGACCTCGAGCCGTCGTCGGGCAATGTGTCGCTCGATCCGGGAGTGCGCCTGGGCAAGCTGCGCCAGGACCAGTTCGCCTACGAAGAAGTGCGGGTGCTCGACGTGGTCATGATGGGCCACGCCGAAATGTGGCAGGCCATGTCCGAGCGCGACGCCATCTACGGCAATCCGGACGCCTCCGAGGACGACTACATGCGCGCGGCCGAGCTCGAGGCAAAGTTCGCCGAGTACGACGGCTATACCGCCGAAGCGCGCGCCGGCGAGCTGCTGCTGGGACTGGAGATCCCCACCGAGCAGCACAACCTGCCCATGCGCGAAGTCGCGCCGGGCTGGAAGCTGCGCGTGCTCCTGGCCCAGGCGCTGTTCTCGAATCCCGACGTGCTGCTGCTGGACGAGCCCACCAACAACCTGGACATCAACACCATCCGGTGGCTGGAGAACGTGCTCAACGACTACCAGTCCACCATGATCATCATCAGCCACGACCGGCACTTCCTGAACCAGGTCTGCACCCACATGGCGGACCTGGACTACGGCGAACTGCGCGTTTATCCCGGCAACTACGACGACTACATGCTGGCCTCGACCCAGGCGCGCGAGCGCGTGGTGGCGGCCAACGCCAAGGCCAAGGAAAGAGTGGCCGAACTGCAGGATTTCGTGCGCCGGTTCGCGGCCAACAAGTCCAAGTCGCGGCAGGCAACGTCGCGCCTGAAGCAGATCGACCGCATCAAGGCCGGGACCGTTCAGGTCAAGCCTTCGTCCCGGCAGAATCCCTTCATCCGTTTCGAGCAGAACAAGCCGATGCACCGCCTGGCGGTCACGGTGGAACATCTGGCCAAGGCCTACGAGGCGCCGGTCATCCGGGACTTCTCGGCCATGGTCGATGCGGGCGAGAAGATCGCCATCGTCGGCGCCAACGGCGTGGGCAAGACGACGCTGCTGCGCCTGCTGGCGGGCGACCTGGACGCCGATTCCGGCACGGTGAAATGGTCGGAGAACGCCGACCGCGGCTATATGGCGCAAGATGTCTCCGACCAGTTCCAGCGCGACGGCAACCTGTTCGACTGGATGAGCGAGCACCGGCAGGCGGGCGACGACGACCAGGCCATCCGTTCCGTGCTCGGGCGGCTCCTGTTCTCGAGCGACGACCTGCCCAAGGCGCCGCGCGTGCTGTCCGGCGGCGAGAAGAACCGCATGACCTTCGGCCGCCTGATGCTGGGCCGCCACAACGTGCTGCTGATGGACGAGCCGACCAACCACCTGGACATGGAATCCATCGAATCCCTGCAGTTCGCGCTCGAGAAATTCGCGGGGACGCTGGTCTTCGTGTCGCACGACCGCGAGTTCGTGTCGGGACTGGCGACCCGCATCATCGAAATCCTGCCGGGCGGCGAGGTGGTCGACTACCGCGGCAGCTACGACGAATACCTCGCCTCGCGCGGGATCGACGCCTGAGGCGAGCGGCCGGGGCATGGACGGCCACGCGACCCTGGCGGGGCCGTGCTGCCACCGCGAGGAAGTCCGCAAGAGCCGGTTCGCGGCGCATGCCGCGCCGGTGGCCGATGCGGCCGCCGCCCTGCGCTTCATCGAGGAGCGCCGGGCCGCCGACGCCAGCCACAATTGCTGGGCCTACCGCATCGGCAACCAATATCGCTACAGCGACGACGGCGAGCCGGGCGGCACCGCGGGCCGCCCCATTTTGCAGGCCATCGACGGGCAGGGCTACGACCGCGTGGCTGTGCTGGTCGCGCGCTGGTTCGGCGGCATCAAGCTGGGCACCGGCGGGCTGGTCCGCGCCTATGGCGGCTGCGCAGCCAATTGCCTGCGCGCGGGGACGCGGATCGCCTGGGTCCCCATGGCGCGCGTGTGCTGCGGCTGCTCGCATGCCGAGCGCGGCCGGCTGGCGCCCCGCCTGGCCGCGCATGGCGCCGCGATCGAGGCGGAGCGCTTCTCGGCCGACGGCGTCGTGCTGGAACTGTCCGTGCCGCGCGCGGCGCTCGACGCCCTGGCGTCGGCAGTCGCGGACCTTACGCGCGGTCGAGCGTCCTGGGCCGTCCTGCAGGAATAGCCGCGGCGGCAAAAAGGAGCGGGCGCCGCGCCGCCTCTGCGGCCGGGCCGCGGAGGGTGCGGATGCGCGCCGCGTTCAGCCCGGAAAGAAGGCGAAGCGGATGACGAACAGCGCCGCCACCAGCCAGGTCGCGGCATGCACCTCGCGCGCGCGGCCGGTGCAGGTCTTGAGCACGACGTAGCTGACGAAGCCGAACGCGATGCCGTTGGCCACCGAATAGGTGAAGGGCATGGCCAGCGCGGTCAGCGCCGCCGGCGTGGCCTCGGACACGTCGTCCCAGTCGATTTCCACCAGCTCGCGCATCATCAGGCCGGCGACGTAGAGCAGGGCGGGCGCGGTGGCGTAGGCCGGCACCGAGCCGGCCAGCGGCGCGATGAACAGCGCCGCCAGGAACAGCAGGGCGACCACCAGCGCGGTCAAGCCGGTGCGTCCCCCGGCCTGCACGCCGGACGCGCTTTCGACATAGGCGGTCGTGCTGCTGGTGCCCAGCAGGGAGCCGGCCACGATGGCCGTGCTGTCGGCGAACAGCGCGCGGCCCAGGCGGCTGGGCCGCCCGGCGGGCGCCAGGCCGGCCCGCTTGGCCACGCCGATCAGCGTGCCGGTGGCGTCGAAGACTTCGACCAGCACGAAGACCAGGATCACGTGCACGAAGCCGGCATGCAGGGCTCCGACGATATCGAGCTGCAGCAGGGTGGGCGCCAGGCTGGGCGGCGCGGAGAACACGCCGTGGAAGGCATTCTGGCCGAGCAGGGTGGAAGCTGTCGTGACGACCAGGATGCCGATCAGGATCGCGCCGCGGATCCTGAGCGCATCCAGGCAGGCGATCACGAAGAAGCCGAAAATGGCGAACAGCGGTCCGGGCGCGCGCAGGTCGCCCAGCGCGACCTTGGTGGCGGGATGGTCCACCACGATGCCGGCGTTGGCCAGCGCGATGATCGCCAGGAACAGCCCGATGCCGGCGGCGATGGCGCTGCGCAGCGAGCGGGGAATGCCGTCGATCAGCCAGGCCCGTACGCCAGTGGCCGTGAGGACGATGAAAATGACGCCCGAGATGAATACCGCGCCCAGCGCCTGCTGCCAGCCATAGCCCATGGCGCCGACCACGGTGAAGGCGAAGAACGCGTTCAGTCCCATGCCCGGCGCCATGCCGATCGGCCAGTTCGCCACCAGCGCCATGATCGCCGAGCCCAGCGCCGCGGCCAGGCAGGTGGCGACGAATACCGCGTCGCGGCTCATGCCGGTCGAGGACAGGATCTCCGGGTTGACGAAGATGATGTACGACATGGTCAGGAACGTCGTCACCCCGGCGACGATCTCGGTGCGCGCCGTGGTGCCGTGTTCGCGCAGTCTGAACAACTGTTCCAGCATGGTGCTTCCCTCCGTCGCGGCGCGGTGGCGCGCCGGACGCGGATGCGCCCGGCTCCGCCGTGGCCCGCGAACGGCGGTGGCGCGAAAATACCATTTTTCCGCCGGCCGCGAGGCACGGCGGTACACTCTCCCGCCATGATCATTCTCGGCTTTGAAAGCTCCTGCGACGAAACCGGCGTGGCCGCGGTCTGCACCGAACGCGGCCTGCTGGCGCACGCCCTGCACACCCAGGCCGCCATGCACGAGGAATACGGCGGCGTGGTGCCCGAACTGGCGTCGCGCGACCATATCCGCCGCGTGCTGCCGCTGACCCGGCAGGTGCTGGCCCAGGCCGGGCTGGACCTGGCCGACATCGGCGCCGTGGCGTACACGGCCGGGCCCGGGCTGGCCGGCGCGCTGCTGGTGGGCGCCAGCGTGGCGCAGGCGCTGGCCTGGGCGCGCGGCTTGCCGGCCATTCCGGTGCATCACCTGGAAGGGCATCTGCTGTCGCCTCTGCTGGCCTGTCCGCGGCCCGATTTTCCCTTCGTGGCCCTGCTGGTTTCGGGTGGCCATACCCAGCTGATGCGGGTGGACGGCGTGGGCCGCTATGCGTTGCTGGGCGAGACGCTTGACGATGCCGCCGGCGAGGCCTTCGACAAGACGGCCAAGCTGCTGGGCCTGGGCTATCCGGGCGGGCCGCAACTGGCCCGCCTGGCCGAGCGCGGCTCGGCGCAGCGTATCGCGCTGCCCCGGCCCATGCTCCACAGCGGCGACCTGGACTTCAGTTTCAGCGGCCTGAAGACCGCGGTGCTGACGCGGCTCAAGGCGGCCCAGTCCGCGGGCGCGGACGACGACGCGCTGAAGGCCGACCTGGCCGCGGCCACGCAGGCCGCCATCGTCGATGTGCTGGTGGGGAAATCCCTGCGCGCCCTGCGGGACACGGGGCTGGCCCGCCTGGTGGTGGCGGGCGGGGTCGGCGCCAACCGGCTGCTGCGCGAGCGGCTGGCCGCGGGCCTGGCGCCACTGGGCGCCCAGGCCTATTTCCCGCCGCTGGAGTTGTGCACCGACAACGGGGCCATGATCGCGTTCGCCGCCGCGCAGCGCGTGGCGGCGGGCCTGGAAGTCCCGCGGTCCGGCCGCCACGCCTTCACGGTGCGCCCGCGCTGGGACCTGGCGCAAGCCTGAGCCGCGGCGCGCGCGGCGGGTTCCGTCATTTGCCGCCTTTCCTGCCGATGCGGCTCTCGGTGCCGGCGACCAGGCGGGCGATATTGGCCCGGTGGCGATAGATCAGCAGCAGGCTGACGGCGCAGATGGCCAGTCCCAGTTCGCGGGCCGCGTACCAGGTCACGCCGGACCCGAACACGTAATAGACGGGAGCGAAGATCGCCGCCACCAGGGCCGCGAGCGACGAATAGCGGAAAAAGACCGCCACGACGAGCCAGGTGGCGGCGGTGGCCAGGGCCAGCCAGGGCTGGATCGCCAACAGCACGCCCAGGGCCGTCGCCACGCCCTTGCCACCCTTGAACCGCAGGAAAAGAGGATAGAGATGGCCCAGGAAAACCGCTAGGGCCGCCAGCGCCACGATGGCCAGCGGCGCGCCCAGGCGCATCGCCAGCCAGACGGCGAACCAGCCCTTGGCGGCGTCGCCCAGCAGGGTGAGGGCGGCGGCCGTCTTGTTGCCTGAACGCAGCACATTGGTGGCGCCGGGGTTGCCGGAACCGTAGCTGCGCGGGTCGCGCAGTCCCATGGCCCGGCTGACCAGGACCGCGAAGGGCGCGGATCCGACCAGGTAGGCCAGCACTATCAGCAACACGCTGTAGAGGGCGGGGAGGGGCTCGATCGTCATGGCGGGACACCTAGCGGTTGCGGCTCGAGCGGGGATTCTACCGTGCCGCGCGGCATGCGCCGCCGGGCCCCGCCGAACCATGCGCAGCAGGTACAATTCTTCGCGTTCGAATCGTTTTTTTTCTTCTGGATGCACAATGCGAATTCTGGTTTCCAACGACGACGGCTACTCGGCCCCCGGGCTTGAGGCGCTGGTCTCGGCGCTGGAAGGGCTGGGCGAGCTGATCGTGGTCGCTCCGGAAACCAACCACAGCGGGGCTTCCAATTCCCTGACGCTGAACCGGCCGCTGGCGGTGCGCACGGCCGCCAACGGATACACCTGCGTCAACGGCACGCCGTCCGATTGCGTGCACGTCGCCCTGACCGGGCTGCTCGATGCCCGGCCGGACCTGGTGGTCTCGGGCATCAACAACGGCGCCAACATGGGCGACGACACGCTCTATTCGGGAACGGTGGCCGCCGCCACCGAAGGCTACCTGTTCGGCATCCCTGCCATCGCCTTCTCGCTGGTGCAAAAGGGCTGGGAACACCTGCCCGCCGCCGCGGCCGTGGCCCGGCGCATCGTCGAGCGCCAGCTCGCCGAGCCGCTGGAAGCGCCGGTGCTGCTCAATGTCAATATCCCCAACCTGCCGCTCCAGGCGGTCAAGGGCGTGCAGGTTACCCGGCTGGGCAAGCGGCATCCGTCCGAACCCGTGGTGCGGACCACCACGCCTTACGGCGAAACCGTCTATTGGATCGGGCCGGCCGGCATGGCGGCGGACGCGGCCCCGGGCACCGATTTCGACGCCATCGTGCAGGGCGCGGTATCGGTGACGCCGCTGCGCCTGGATCTCACCCATCACGAACAGATCGCCGAAGTCCGGACCTGGGCGGAGCCGCTATGCGAAAACGCGTGAACGATCCCGCCGCGCCCGCGGGCGGCGCCGGCCGGCGGCCCGCCGGATACGCCGGGCGCACCTCGGTGGCGGGCATTACGCCGGCCAACAGCAATACCCGCGTGTCCGCCGCCTCGCTGGCGCCGCGCGCCCCGGCCCCGGCCTCGGGCGCGGCGGGCGCCGCGCCGGCCAACCTGGGCCTGAATTCCGAACGTTCGCGCGCCGCCATGGTCCAGCGCCTGCGCCAGCAGGGCATCACCGACGAGCGCGTGCTCAATGCCATGCTGGCGGTGCCGCGCCACCATTTCGTGGACGGCGCCCTGGCCAGCCGCGCCTACGAAGACGCCGCGCTGCCCATCGGCCATTCGCAGACCATTTCCCAGCCCTGGGTCGTGGCGCGCATGATATCGGCGGTGTGCCAGGACCGCGCGCCGGCCAGGGTGCTCGAGGTCGGCGCCGGCTGCGGCTACCAGGCTGCCGTGCTGGCGCAGATCGTGCGCGAGGTCTACGCCGTCGAGCGCATCCGCGGCCTGTACGACCTGGCGCGCGATCGTCTGCGCACCCTGCGGCTGGCGCGGGTGCGGTTGTCTTTCGGCGACGGCATGGCGGGCTTGCCGGCCATTGCGCCATTCGATGCTATCGTTGTGGCTGCCGCGGGAATGGAAATCCCGCAGGCCTTGCTGGGCCAACTGGCTATCGGCGCGCGGCTGATCGCCCCGGAGGGCGGGTCGACGCAGCGCCTGGTGCTGGTCGAGCGCACCGGTCCCGGCAGTTGGAAGCGCTCGGAACTCGAAGCCGTACGTTTCGTGCCCCTGCGGGCCGGAATACAATCTTGAGCAAACAGGAGAATCGCATGCTCGACGGGCAGGTGCAGTTGACCGGTGCCGCAAATGCTCCCATCGCCAAGGCATACGCCGGACGCGAAATCCTCGTCGCAATGGTTTTGGGCCTGGTCGTATTGAGCGGCTGCGCCACCAAGAAGAATTCCCGTGCCCCGGTGGTGGACCTGTCCGGGCAGTCGCAGACCCAGCCCCTGTCCGCCACGCCCGGCAGCACCTACGTCGTCAAGCCCGGCGACACGCTGTTCAAGATCGCCCGCAGCTACAACCTGGACGTCGACAGCCTGGCGCGCTGGAACAATGTGGCGGACCCGGGGCAGATCCGGGTCGGCCAGGTGTTGCAGCTGTCGTCCTCGGGCGGCTCGCATGCCCGGCCGCCGGCGAGCGCGTCCACCCAGAGCGAACCGATCAAGACTTCCGGCACGCCGCAACCGCAACCGCTGGACGGGAGCGCTTCGTCCGTCGCGGAGCCGGCCAAGCCGGCCGCCGCGCCCGACAAGCCCGCGCCGCAGCGCGCGGCCGACGCCGGCCTGATCAACTGGACCTGGCCCGCGTCGGGCACGATCATCCAGAGTTTCAACGCCAACTCCAAGGGCATAGACATCGGCGGGACCGCCGGCGATCCCGTCCACGCGGCGGCCGACGGCAAGGTCATGTACAGCGGCAACAGCGTGCGCGGCCTGGGCAATCTCATCATCATCAACCACGACAACGGCTTCCTGACCGCCTACGCGCACAATCGCTCGTTGCTGGTCAAGACCGGCCAGAACGTCAAGCGCGGCGCCAAGATCGCCGAGATCGGCCAGACCGACGCGCCGTCGCCGCGCCTGCATTTCGAGATCCGTCGCCAGGGCACGCCCGTCGATCCGCTGCAATACCTGCCGCCGAAATGACGCCGACCCTGGTGTTCGACCTGGAGACCCTGCCCGACGTGGAGGGCCTGCGTCGCCTGAACGGCTGGGGGCCGGACATCCCCGACCTGGAAGTGGCCGAACGCGCCTTCGGCCTGCGCCGGGAGGCCACGGGATCGGATTTCCTTCCGCTGCATCTGCACCGCATCGCCGTCGTGGGTTGCGTATTCCGCGACGACCAGGGATTCCGCGTGCGGACCCTGGGCCAGCCGGACGATCCCGAGCCGGCGCTCATCTCGGGATTTTTCAAGACCATCGAGCGCTATACGCCCCGGCTGGTCAGCTGGAACGGCTCGGGCTTCGACCTGCCGGTCCTCCACTACCGCAGCCTGATCCATGGCGTGCCGGCCCCGCGCTACTGGGATACGGGCGACGACGATCGCGACTTCCGCTACAACAATTACCTCGGGCGCTACCACAATCGCCACATCGATCTCATGGATGTGCTGGCCAAGTACAACGGGCGGGCCAACGCACCGCTGGACGAACTGGCCAAGCTCTGCGGCTTTCCCGGCAAGCTGGGCATGGACGGCGGCCAGGTCTGGAGCGCCTGGAACGCCGGCCGCGCCGACGAAGTGCGGGGCTATTGCGAGACCGATGTCGTCAATACCTGGCTGGTCTACTGCCGGTTCCGGATGCTGCGCGGCGAACTGGACCGCGCGGGCTACCAGGCCGAACTCGACCTGGTGCGCGAAACGCTCGCCGCCAGCGACGCGCTTCACTGGAAGGAATACCTTGCCGCCTGGCCGGACGGGGCCGCCGGCCCGGTAACCGGCTGAAATGCGCGCACCGCCGCGCGAAACCGGTTCGAAACGGGGCGGCGGACACAATGGCATCGCGTTCCATTCATCCAGGAGATACGCGATGTCCAAGTCCTTTCTTCGTTCCTGCACCACCGCCCTGGCCCTGACCGTCGCCGGCGCGGGCCTGGCCGCCCATGCCGCCGAGCCGGCGGCCGACGCTGCCGCTCCCAAGGCGACCGCCACGGCGGCCTCGGCGGCAGCTTCCGGCCATCATCACCGGGGCCCCGGGAAACACGGCCATCACATGCGGGGCGAGCGCCCGGCCGCGTGGATACCGGGCCTGGGCCCCTTGCCGCAATCGCAACTCGACAAGCTCAAGCTCGACGCCGGCCAGCAGGCCAAGCTCGACCAGGCGCGCCAGCAACAGCGCGAACTGTTCGGCAAGATGCGCCAGGCGCGCGAAGACCAGCGCAAGCTGTTCTCCTCGCAGGTCGATGCCGGCAAGCTCGATCCCCACGCCCTGCTGGCCCAGCGCGAACAGGGGCGCGAACAGTTCCGCCAGCAGGCCGACGGCGTGCAGAAGCAATGGCTGGCGCTCTGGGACAGCCTGAACCCGACGCAACAGCAGGAAGTCACGCAGTTCGTCAAGGCCCGGCACGCGGCCATGGCCGAGCGCAAGCCGCGCCGCGCCGGAGGCGCCAAGGCCGGCTGACGATGTCGACGGCGGGCCGTCCGGCCCGCCGTTCAGCGGCCGGCGGCCGCATGCCTGCGCGACCGCCGGCCAGACCGGCACCGGCGCCGGGCAGGAAACCTGTACGGCGCATTTCCTTGATGTCCGGCGTGAATGCCTGCAGCAAGGCTGGCGCGATGCCGGGCAGGGCGCGCGCACCAACCCTGTGCGTCCGGCCCGCGGTCGCGCATTGCGGGGGCGATGCGGGCACCGTGCGGGTGCGCCCCGCCAGGCGGCGCCCCGCCCGGCTCTGCGGAAGGTGGATTGGCACGGAACGTGCTTGAGCGGATAGGAACCGGTGCAGCCGCGCCGGCGCATTCGTCCATCCCGCTCAGGAATCCATCATGAACAAGACGCTGCTCGCTTCCCTGTCGACCATCGCCTCGCTTGCCTGCGCCGCTCCCGCCGGCGCCGCGGAGCCGACCGATCTCGGCGCCGGTTTCTCGCTGACCGGCAATGCCGCGATCGTGAGCGACTACCGTTTCCGCGGCTATTCCCAGACCGATTTCCGTCCGGCCATCCAGCTCGGGTTCGATATCGCCCACGATTCGGGCTTCTACGTGGGCAACTGGAACTCCAACGTGTCGGACTTCGGCTTTCCCGACGGCAACCTGGAAATGGATTTCTATGGCGGCTGGCAGGGCGAAGTGGGCGGCGGCCTCGGGCTCGACGTCGGCGTGCTGCATTACTGGTATCCCGGCAGTTCGTCGGCCAAGGGCGGGAACATCAACAATACCGACCTGTACGTCGGCACGAGCTACGGGCCGTTCGCGCTCAAGTACTCCTATACGCCGGGCGACTTCTTCGGCGCGCCCGACACCAAGGGGACCTGGTACCTGGACGGCAGCGCCAGCTTCGACCTGGGAGACGGCTGGGGCATCGACGCGCACCTGGGCTACCAGAAGCTCAAGAACTCCGTCGACATGCATGGCGACGGCATCGGCCATTATGTCGACTACAAGCTGGGCGTGACCAAGGACCTGAACGGCTGGGTCCTGGGCCTGGCCGCGGTCGGCGCCACGCAGGACGATTGGTTGCCGACCAAGTACGGCCATCCGGCCGGCCGCCTGGGGGCCGTGTTCTCGGTCGCCCGCAGCTTCTGACCGCGTTCCGGTTCCGGGGCCGCCGCAAGGGGAAGGCGGCCCCGGGGCAGCCGGGTGCGGCTCCTTTTACAATAGCGGGTTCGCGTGAAAGGCATCCCATGCCGCGCCTTTGGCCTGCCGCCCTCCAAGGGGCCGTTTTTGCCTTGGAGCGGCCCGGCGGCAAAAGGAACGGCATCAAGAGATGGTCGAAGCACTGGATATCGAATCCCTGGACATGGAAGCGCGCGGCGTCGCGCGGCGCGAGGGCAAGGTGGTCTTCGTGGAAGGCGCCTTGCCGGGCGAGCGCGTGCAAGCCGAGACGGTTCGTCGCAAGCCGTCCTACGAAATCGCCCGCGTGACCCATGTGCTGCGGCCGTCGTCGCAGCGGGTCGCCCCGCGCTGCGCGCATTTCGGGGTGTGCGGCGGCTGTGCCATGCAGCACCTGGACCCGGCGGCCCAGGTGGCGGTCAAGCAGCGCGCGCTCGAGGACACGTTCCTGCACATCGGCAAGCTGGCCCCGGGCCGCATCCTGCCGCCGCTGTACGGCCCTGCCTGGGGCTACCGGTACCGGGCCCGCCTGTCGGTGCGCGTCGTGCCCAAGAAGGGCGGGGTGCTGGTGGGATTCCACGAGCGCAAGAGCAGCTATGTCGCCGACATGCGCGAATGCCACGTGCTGCCGCCGCACGTGGCGGCGCTGCTGGTGCCGCTGCGCGCCCTGGTCGCCTCGCTGTCGGCGCCGGATCGCATGCCGCAGATCGAGGTCTCGGTGGGCGACGCCGCCACGGTGCTGGTGCTGCGCCATCTGCTGCCGCTGGCCGACGACGACCTGGGCAAGCTGCGGGACTTCGCGGCGCGCCACGGCGTGAGCTGGTGGCTGCAGCCCAAGGGGCCCGATACGGTGCATCCCCTGGACCCCGCCGACGAGCATGTCCTGGCGTACCGATTGCCGGAGTTCGGGCTGCGCATGCCGTTTCGCCCGACCGATTTCACCCAGGTCAACCATGCCATCAACCGCGTTCTGGTCTCGCGCGCGCTGTCGCTCCTGGCGCCCCGGCCCGGCGAACGGATCGCCGACCTGTTCTGTGGCTTGGGCAACTTCACGCTGCCGCTGGCGACCCGGTCGGCCGAGGTGGTCGGCGTGGAGGGCAGCAAGGCCCTGACGGACCGCGCCGCCCAGGCCGCCGCCGCGCACGGCCTGGCGGACCGCACGCGCTTCGCGACCCTGAACCTGTTCGAGATCGACGTCGACTGGCTGCGCGGGCTGGGCCGCTTCGACCGCATGCTGATCGATCCGCCGCGCGAAGGCGCGCAGGCCGTGGCGCAGGCGCTGGCCGGGCTCGGGGCCGCCGAGCGGCCGCATCGCATCGTCTACGTGTCGTGCAATCCGGCCACGCTGGCGCGCGACGCCGCGATCCTGGCGCACGAAGGCGGCTACGGGCTGAAGGCGGCGGGCGTGATCAACATGTTCCCGCACACCGGGCACGTGGAGTCGATCGCGGTATTCGAATAGCGGGCGGAAAAGGTAGCCGCCGAGACACGGTGCCGGCCGGCGGACGCCGGCCACGCCGCAGGGTGTCAGGCCGTCTCGTCCAGGACCCGCCGCGCCGCCTCCCGCACGCGTTCGGGGGCCGTGCCGCCGATATGCGAGCGCGCCGCGACCGAGCCTTCCAGCGTGAGCACCTGGTGCACGTCTTCGCCGATCGCCTGGTGGAATGCCCGCAGTTCGCCGACCGAGAGATCGGACAGGTCGCAGCCGCGCTCCTCGCAGGCGCGCACCGCGTGGGCGACCGCTTCGTGGGCGTCGCGGAAAGGCACGCCGCGCTTGACCAGATAGTCGGCCAGGTCGGTGGCGGTGGCGTAGCCCTGGAGCGCCGCGGCGCGCATGGCGTCGGCCTTGACCCGGATGCCGCCGATCATGTCGGCGAAGATGGTCAGCGTGTCGCGCAGCGTGTCGGCCGTGTCGAACAGGCCTTCCTTGTCTTCCTGGTTGTCCTTGTTGTAGGCGAGCGGCTGGCCCTTCATGAGCGTGAGCAGCGCCACCAGGTGGCCGTTGACGCGGCCGGTCTTGCCGCGCGCCAGCTCGGGCACGTCAGGATTCTTTTTCTGGGGCATGATCGAGCTGCCGGTGCAGAAGCGGTCGGCCAGGTCGATGAAGCCCACACGCGGGCTCATCCACAACACGAGTTCTTCGGACAGGCGCGAGACATGCGTCATCGCCAGCGCCGCCGCCGCGCAGAACTCGATGGCGAAGTCGCGGTCCGAGACCGCGTCGAGCGAATTGCGGCAGACTTCGTCGAAGCCCAGCGCGCGGGCCACCCGTTCGCGGTCGATGGGATAGCTGGTGCCCGCCAGCGCGGCGGCGCCCAGCGGCAGACGGTTGACCCGCCGACGGCAGTCCGCCAGCCGTTCGGCGTCGCGGCCGAACATTTCGGCATAGGCCAGCAGGTGATGGCCGAAGGTGACCGGCTGGGCCACCTGCAGGTGGGTGAAGCCGGGCATGATGGTGGCGGCGTGCTCCAGCGCGGCCTCGGCCAGCGCCCGGCGCAGGGCCTTGAGCAGGTCCAGGCAGGCGTCTATTTCCGCCCGCAGCCACAGGCGGATGTCGGTCGCCACCTGGTCGTTGCGCGAGCGGCCGGTGTGCAGGCGCTTGCCGGCATCGCCGACCAGCTCCACCAGGCGCTTTTCGATGTTCAGGTGGACGTCCTCGAGGTCCAGCAGCCATTCGAAGCGGCCCGCCTCGATCTCCGACAGGATCTGCGCCATGCCGCGCTCGATGGCCTGGCGGTTCTCGGCCGAAATGACGCCGACGGCGGCCAGCATTTCCGCGTGCGCGAGCGAGCCCTGGATATCGTGGCGGGCCAGCCGGTGGTCGAAGCCGACGGAGGCGGTATAGCGCTTGACCAGGTCGGACACCGGCTCGGAAAACCGGGCGGACCAGGCCTGGGCCTTGTTGGCGAACTGATTCTGGGAAGAGGGCGTTTTCGACATAATCGCGGATTATAAAGGGCGCCCCCGGGCGCGCGGCAGGCGCCGCGGCGCATGGGCTCGCGGCCGCGCCCCGCAACCGCCGGGCAGGCCGCCGAAGGGCCCATGCGATAATTGCGCGCTTCTTTTTCGACACGGATGACCGGAAACCTCCCATGGGCGCTCGGGTAGCGATCGCGCAAATCAATGCCTGCGTGGGCGATCTGGCGGGCAATGCCGCCCGCATCGCGCGCGCGGCGCGCCGGGCCCGCGGACTGGGGGCCGACGTGCTGCTCACGCCGGAACTGGCGCTCACCGGCTACCCCCCCGAAGACCTGCTGCTGCGGCCCCTGTTCATCGAACGGACCGAGGCGGCGCTGGCGGACCTGCGGCGCGAACTGGCGGGGCTCGAGGGCCTGCATGCCGTGGTCGGCCACGTGCAGGCGCGCGACGGACGCCTGTACAACGCGGCGTCCGTGCTGGCCGGCGGCGCCTGCGTGGGCTCCTACCGCAAGCGCGAACTGCCCAACTATTCCGTATTCGACGAACGGCGCTATTTCCACGCCGACGGCACGCCCCTGACTTTCGAGGTCAAGGGCGTGCGCTTCGGCCTGAATATCTGCGAAGACGCCTGGTTCGACGCCGCGCCGCGCGCCGCGCGCGAATCCGGCGCCGGGGCGCTGCTGGTGCTCAACGCCTCGCCGTTCAATATCGGCAAGCAGGCGCAGCGTTTCGCGGTCATGCGCCGCGCGGCCGCGGCCGCCGGCGGCGCCGTGATCTACGCCAACCTGGTCGGCGGCCAGGACGAACTGGTGTTCGACGGCGCCTCGTTCGCGATCGACGCCGAGGGCAGCCTGGCCTGCCGGCTGCCCGACTATGAAGAAGACGTGCAGACGGTCGACGTCGACGCCGCCGGCGCGCTGGCGGCGCCGGGCGGCTGGAGCCCGCCGTCCATCGAGCCGCAGCCGCTCGAAGGGCAGGTCTGGGGCGCGCTGCGCCTGGCGGTGCGCGACTACCTCGGCAAGAACGGCTTTCCCGGCGCGATCCTCGGCCTGTCGGGCGGCATCGATTCGGCGGTGGTGCTGGCGGTGGCCGCCGACGCGCTGGGCGCGGACAACGTGCGCGCCGTCATGATGCCCTCGCGCTACACGGCGGACATTTCGCTGGCCGATGCGCGCGACATGGCGTCGCGCCTGGGCGTGCGCTACGACGAGATCGCCATCGCGCCCATGTCCGACGCCTTCGAGGCGGCGCTGGCGCCCCAGTTCGCCGGCCTGCCGGCCGACGCCACCGAAGAAAACATCCAGGCGCGGGTGCGCGGCACGCTGCTCATGGCGCTGTCCAACAAGACCGGCCGCCTGGTCCTGACCACGGGCAACAAGTCGGAGATGACGACCGGCTACTGCACGCTGTACGGCGACATGGCGGGCGGCTTCGCGGTCATCAAGGACATTCCCAAGACGCTGGTCTACCGGCTGGCGCGCTGGCGCAACGAGCGCGGCGACGTGATCCCGGAACGCATCATCACCCGGCCGCCCTCCGCCGAATTGAGGCCCGACCAGACCGACCAGGACAGCCTGCCGCCCTACGACATACTCGACGGCATCGTCGAGCTCTATATGGAAGGCAACCGCTCGCTGGCCGAGATCGTCGCCGCCGGCTATCCGGCCGACGCCGCGGAGCAGGTCGTGCGCCTGCTGCGCGTCAACGAATACAAGCGGCGCCAGGCGCCGCCCGGTCCCCGCATCACCCCCCGCGCGTTCGGGCGCGATTGGCGGTATCCTGTCACCAACGGATTCCGCGACCTCCCCGCGCCGGCTTCCTCTCCTCCAAGGACTGTCCCGTGAAGCAAGTCACCGCCATCATCAAACCCTTCAAGCTCGACGAGGTCCGCGAGGCCCTGGCCGAAGTGGGCGTCAGCGGATTGACCGTGACCGAGGTCAAGGGCTTCGGCCGGCAGAAGGGGCATACCGAGCTGTACCGCGGCGCCGAGTACGTGGTCGATTTCCTGCCCAAGATCCGCATCGAGGTCGTCCTGGCCCACGACATGGTCGAACCCGCCATCGAGGCCATCCTGCGCGCCGCCCATACCGGCAAGATCGGCGACGGCAAGATCTTCGTGACGCCGGTCGAGCAGGCCATCCGCATCCGCACCGGCGAGAGCGGCAACTCCGCGCTCTGAGCCGCAAGACGCCATGGCCTTGCGCGCCACGATATTCAAGGCCGATCTTCATGTGGCCGATACCGATCGCCACTATTACGGCAGCCACGCGCTGACCCTGGCCCGCCACCCCTCCGAGACCGACGAGCGCATGATGGTGCGGCTGCTGGCGTTCGCCCTGCACGCGGACGAGGCCCTGTCGTTCACCAGGGGCCTGAGCGACACCGACGAGCCGGACCTCTGGCGCAAGGACCTGACCGGCGCCGTGGACCTGTGGATCGAGGTCGGCCAGCCCGACGAGCGGCGGCTGCTCAAGGCGGCCGGGCGCGCCCGGGAAGTGGTGGCGATCTGCTACGGCGGGCATGCCAGCGAGGTCTGGTGGAACACCGTGCGCGGCAAGGTCGAGCGGGCCCGCAACCTGCGCGTGCTGGCCGTGCCGGCCCAGGCCGCGCGCGAGCTCGGCGTCCTGGCCGAACGCACGATGGAAGTCCACTGCAGCATCCAGGACGGGACCGCGCTGCTGACGGCCCCGTCGGGCAGCGTTACCGTGGAACCGCAGGTGTGGCGCTGACGGTGTCGCCCCGCCGCCAGAGCAGCAGCGCCAGCACTATCGCCACCGTCGGCATCACGATCCAGTTGATGGCCTGCCAGCCGCCGCTTTGCAGCAGGCCGCCCGAGGACAGCGACGCCACGGCGACCGAACCGAACACCAGGAAGTCGTTGCAGGCCTGGACGCGCGTGCGCTCCTCGGGCCGATAGCAGTCGGTGACCAGGGCGGTGGCGCCGATGAATCCGAGGTTCCAGCCCAGGCCCAGCAGCACCAGCGAGCCCCAGAAATGGAACAGGTCGAGCCCGGACAGCGCCAGGGCGGCCGACGCGGCCATGAGCAGCAGTCCGGCCGCGGTGACGCGCGCCTTGCCGAAGCGCTGGACCAGGCGGCCGGTGAAAAAGCTCGGCCCGTACATGGCCAGCACGTGCCACTGTATGCCCAGCGCCGCCTCGCCCACCGTATGGCCGCAGCCCACCATGGCGATGGGCGCGGCGGTCATTACGAAACTCATGAGCCCGTAGGACACCATGCCCGCCATGACGGCGACCGCGAAGCGCGGCGTCAGCACGATTTCGCGCAGCGGCCGCGCGCCCGGCCCGTCGGCCGCGCCCGTCGAGGCGGGCACGCCCCGCAGGCGCCACAGTACCGGAATGGCCAGTAGCGCCAGCGCTCCCTGGGCCAGGAAGCTGGCGGCGAAAGGCGCGCCCGGCATCAGGTCGCGGGTCCAGATCACCGTCTGCGGGCCGATCACCGCGGCGAACAGCCCGCCCACCATGACCCACGAGATGGCGCGCGCGCGGAATTCGGCCGCCACGCCGTCGGCCGCCGCGAAGCGGTAGCTCTGCACATAGGAACCGTACAGGCCGGCGCACAGCGTGCCCAGGCAAAAGAGCAGGAAGGCGCCGCGCATCACGCCGTAGGCGGCGACCAGCCCGGCCACGACGCCGCACAGCGTGCCCAGCAGGTAGCCGGCCCGGCGGCCGTAGCGCCGCATCATCATGCCGGCCGGCACCGTGCCCAGGGCCAGCCCGATCTGGTAGATGCTGATAGGCAGCGTCGCCAGCGCCGGGCTGGGCGCCAGCGTGGTGCCCACCAGGCCGCCCAGCGAAATGACGATGGCCGGGTTGGCCCCGCCCAGCGACTGGGCGACGGCCAGGACTTTGGCGTTGCGGGGAATGGGCGATTCGGTGGCGGTGGCGGTCATGGCGTGGGGTCAGGCCTGGGTGGCGATGCGCCAGAAGGCGGGAAGAAAGCATTCGGCCACCAGCAGCGGCTGGCCGGCCCGCCAGAAGACCGAGCGGCGGGCCAGCAGCGGTCCGGGGCTGGGCCGGGCGTCCTGGCGCGCCAGGACGCGGCACGCCACGGCATGGAAGGGAATCGGGCGTTGCAGCCGGGCCATGGCAAAAGGCGAACGGACGACGCGCGAATCGTGATAGAGCATGTCGGCCAGCGGACGGGTGCGCAGCCGGCGCATGCCTTGCCAGACGCCGTGCGAGGTCGACAGGGGGGTCAGGCTGCGGGCGGCGACGCTGTCCACGCCGTCGACGGACATCACGATCTCGCGCACCCAGACCGGCGTGCGGGGCGGGCGGGCCAGGCTGCCGGCTTCGTCTTCGGGCAGGCCCTGGGCGTATTCGTCCAGGACCTCCAGCTCCACCCGGCCCAGCCTGCGCAGCCCGGCGGTCAGGGCGCCGGGCCGGAACAACCAGTATTTCTGCAGGGACGACAGCGAGGGCGCGGCGACAGCCAACCAATGCGGGCGGCGAACGGGAGGAGGACTCATGTCCCGCATATTAACGGCGATCCCGCATGCCGGGGCGGGTGGGGGCCGCGGCAGCCCGCTGTTACATCGCTTCGAAAGTGAAATGCAAGGTTCGATTCTTAGACTGCCCGCTTCGCCTGCGACACCCCGGGCGGAAGGGCCGTTTCACGTCCGCGCGACGGGCCGGCCCACCATTCGTTGAAAAAGCAAGGGAGAACTATATGCGAGGCAGCGATGCAAATAAGATCTAAACAGGATTTCTGGGCCGGAGTCATGTTCGTGGTCATCGGCGTGTTTTTCGCCATGGTCGCGACCAGCTACCAGATGGGCACCGCGGCACGCATGGGCCCGGGCTATTTTCCGTTCTGGCTGGGTGTGATCCTGGCCCTGTTGGGAGCGTTCGTGGCGCTGGGCGCGCTGTCGTCCAAGGCGCAGGAGACCGAAGTCGAAGCGGTGGATTTCCGCATCCTGGCCCTGATCATCGGTTCGGTCGTCCTCTACGGTGTGTTGCTGCGTCCGCTGGGCGTCTACATTTCGACCTTCCTGCTGGTCGTGATCAGCAGCGTCGCCAGCCACGAGTTCAACTGGAAGGTCGCGGTCGGCAACGGCATCTTCCTCGTC